>ENA-OQCK01000275-OQCK01000275.1-human-gut-metagenome-genome-assembly--contig:-NODE-275-length-30502-cov-8.582025_pt1 | contig 30502 bp, 35 predicted proteins | sample MGYA00242498_ERZ504578 | MGnify/ENA primary metagenome ERZ504578 (study PRJEB26092, sample SAMD00036229) | human gut metagenome | host: Homo sapiens | study: EMG produced TPA metagenomics assembly of...
GATTATATCTCCGATCAATTAGCGGCGATGGTAGGTGGCATTGGCATTGCTCCCGGCGCTAATATCAACTATAACAGTGGTCATGCGATCTTCGAGGCAACACATGGAACCGCTCCGAATATCGCGGGAAAGAATCTCGTAAACCCCTCTTCCTTATTATTATCATCCGTGATGATGCTGGAATATATGGGATGGAGTGATGCGGCTAACCTGATTACATCCGCTATGGAGCAAGCTTTCTCCGCTGGAGAGGCCACTCATGACTTGGCTCGTTTTATGCCGAACGGCAAATCTCTCGGCACCAAAGAATTTGGTGATCGTATCATCTCTATTATCGAAACAATTAAATCAGTATAGTCATGTTGAAGAAAGAATATTTAATCTACAAATTGTCCGAGGCTGCCAGAGAGGCTTGCAAGATCGACAACGAACTTTTCCCAATGTATAATGTGAAACGTGGCCTTCGTAACGAGGATGGTAGCGGCGTGTTAGTAGGATTGACCCAAGTCGGTAATGTAGTAGGATACGAACGCTTGCCAGAGGGCGGTCTTAAAGCGATCCCCGGTAAGTTATTCTATAGAGGTTACGACGTAGAGGATTTAGCGCGTGATTTCATCAAGGAAAAACGGTTCGGTTTTGAGGAAGTGGCTTATTTATTACTTTCTGGTAAACTCCCCGATAAAGAGGAATTATCAGCCTTTAAAGAACTGTTGAACGATAATATGCCCTTGGAGCAAAAGACCAAGATGAATATTCTGGATCTGGAAGGACAGAACATCATGAATATATTGGCTCGTAGCGTATTGGAGATGTATACCTTCGACGCAAACCCGGACGACACCTCCCGAGATAACTTAATGCGCCAATCTATTGAATTGATCTCTAAGTTCCCGACGATTATCGCTTATGCCTACAATATTTATCGTCATAGCACACAGGGGCGTTCTTTACACATCCGTCATCCGCACGAGAACTTATCGATCGCAGAAAATTTCCTTCACATGCTGAAACGTGATTTCACGGATCTGGACGCACGTACGTTGGATTTGCTCTTGGTATTGCAAGCAGAACATGGTGGTGGTAATAACTCTACGTTCACGGTACGCGTCACTAGTTCTACGGGAACGGATACGTACTCATCTATCGCAGCTGGTATTGGCTCATTGAAAGGCCCGTTGCACGGAGGTGCCAATATTCAGGTAGTAGATATGTTCCATCATTTGAAAGAGAATATCGCGGATTGGAAGAACGTGGACGAGATCGATACTTATTTCATGCGGATGCTTAACAAAGAGGCTTATAACAAGACAGGCTTGATTTATGGTATCGGCCATGCGGTCTATACGATTTCCGATCCCCGTGCGGTTGTATTAAAGGAACTGGCTCGTGATCTGGCAAAAGAGAAAGGTCGCTCTGAGGAATTCGCCTTCCTTGAGTTATTAGAGGAAAGAGCGATCGAATGTTTCGCCAAGCATAAAGGAACTAAGAAACGGGTTTCCTCGAACGTGGACTTCTATTCCGGATTCGTTTATGAGATGATCGGTTTGCCACAGGAAATCTATACGCCTTTATTCGCCATGGCCCGAATCGTGGGTTGGACCGCTCACCGTATCGAGGAGTTGAACTTTGACGGAAAACGCATCATCCGTCCAGCTTACAAGAACGTGTTGGACGATAGGGAATATATCTCCATCAACGAGCGATAACACTAAAAAAATCATAGTTATGTTTTCTTTCATTCATAGTTATAAGTTGAAGGATTCATAACTATGATTTTTAGCATGTTCAGGCTTATAATAAGATCCTACATAAAACCCTTAAAATGTAAATTTCTCAAGTTTCATCGCACCTAATCCTTGCAATTTAGGAACCAACGTTACGAAATGCTCCGCTTTTTCGTGAGCTGATAAGGATTCAGCGTCTTTCCACGTCTCACAAATCATCAATACATCACTACGAGTAGCGCTCTCGAAAATATCATAAGCTATACAGCCATTGTCTTTCAAAGACTTTTCAACCAATTCTTTCGCTGTCTCCAATGCGGCCGAACGATTCTCCGCACTTACTTGAATAAATACATTTAGTCTAATCATACTCATAATTGTTTTAAGAATGTTACGTACTTGATCAAAAGCACGGTACAAATATATAGAGAATTCGCATAAAATAGCTACAAATACCTCAATCAATAACCGACTTGTTTTTGCTGTTCGGCATTATAACGATCACCGATTACCGGGATTGTCGCTACGGTATCCTCTAGCTCTTTCCATTCCTCCGGTGTATAGGAAAATTCCAACGTACGTAGGTTTTCATCGAGATGTGATAACTTCGTTGTTCCCGGAATCGGTACGATCCACGGTGCTTTTTGTAATAACCAACCCAATGCCACCTGTGCCGAGGTCATGCCCCGTTTACGGCCAAAGGCTTGTAAAGCGTTCACGATACGTGTATTGGCACGAATCGCTTCCGGTTGGAAACGTGGTAACATCTTACGGTTATCGTTGTCTGGATCGAAACGGGTGTATTCATTAATGCAACCACCTAAGAAACCTCGGTTGATCGGGCTATACGGAACAAAGCCGATTCCCAGTTCTTGGCAGGTCTCCAATACACCATTCGTTTCCACCAGACGATGCATCAAATGATATTCACTTTGAATAGCCGTCAGCGGACATACGGCATGGGCTTTTCGGATCGTCTCGGTACTCACCTCACACATTCCCCAATGCTGTACTTTGCCTTCTTTTATCAGATCAGCAATAACTGAGGCAACCTCCTCGACGGAGACATTTGGATCGAAACGGTGCTGGTAGAACATCGGAAGGTAATCTATACGTAACCGGCGAAGCGACTCTTCGCAATAACGGCGGATCGTAGCCGGACGACTATCTTGACGCCCCGTACTCTTGCCATCAATTACCTCATGGCCAAATTTAGTCGTTACGTTTATCCTTCCCTTAAATTCCGATAGCGCTTCACCAGCCAGCAACTCGTTAGTCAGCGGACCATAGACTATCGCCGTATCGAAAAGCGTTATGCCTCGATCCACCGCCTCATGAAGCAGGCGGATGCACTCTTTCTTATCGGGGTGTTGACTACGGTTATAAGTCATACCCATTATGCCGAATCCGAGCGCAGACACTTCGAAAGCAGCGTTGCCTGTCCCTAATGTCCGGTACTCTGTGATACAGGGAATATTATTACTCTTTGGAGTTGTTCCCGCTAGTCTGGTCTCAGAGGCAAATACCTTATTCAATCCACTTGGCACAGCTAATGCTGCGCTTGCTAACGTAGCCATTTTCAAAAAGCCACGACGACCATTGTTCTTTTTATTATTCTCTTCCATACCTATTTTTTTTAATTATGAAGCAAAGGTAGGTTCTCATATACAAAAAAAATTTGTTCTCCGGCTCAAACTTCTTTGTTATAAGGCTCTTGGAAGGGATGATGGCGCCGCACCATAAGTCTCTTTATAGATCTTGGAAAAATGAGACAGGTTCTTGAAGCCTACGTCAAAGCAAGCTTCCGTGACTTTCTTTTTCCCCGATCGAATCAGATCATGAGCCGTTTCCAGACGGCGTTGAATGATCCATTTTCTTGGAGTCAGATCACTCACCTTGGCAAAATCCCGTTTGAAGGTAGCCAGACTACGTCCTGTGTAACTTGCTATCTCTTCCATCGAAAGGTCATACATATAATTCTCATTCAAGTAATCAAGAATATCAATTTTCCACGGCTCTACGAAATCGAACAGAGAGGCATACAGGTTTTTATCCGTATTGAGCAAAACATATACCCCTTCGATCATCTTTAGTTTCAATACTTCTTCCGATGGCTTTTCTCCCATATCAAAATAGGGGATGACTGACTCGAAAAGACTTCGGATATCGGGACGTTTGTTCGGCAGCACACGCAAACTGACCTTTTCTCGTTTGGACTCTTTTGGAATCAACCGCCAGTCGAGCGTTTGGTAAAATTCCCGGAGAAAAGCTTTCGAGAATTTCAACACGATGGAACGATAAGGTTTACCTTCCTCTACCTTCTTTTGTAGCCACATCCGGTTATCACGTCGCATAAAAGCACAATCACCCTCGTGTAATACGGTAGTCGTACCACGTTCTTCAATTTCCAACTCTCCAGAACAGATATATATAAGCGTATGCTCACGGTTCTCATGGGCACAATCTCGGTCATTGGTGAAGTAGCTTGCTATAAGCACATTCGAGCAATCGAAAACATCCAATCGTTCCATATCGTTCATTTTTTGTTTCTTCGCAAATATAGAATATCTTGTCTGTACGCTGTTTGTTGTAAAGCTCATTTTTACAATCAATATCTGCCATGTCTACATAAAACGGATTCTTATGGGGCGGTTAACGAATCCTTTTTTACGTACCTACAATCCGAGGAACCTTGGAACCGGATTCGAATTAAACTTTTAGCGAAGTATTTGAGAAATGTAAGTAGTAATTTGACAACTGTAATATTTTCAATGATTTACGCAATAAACAGATTCGTTTTAGTATATGCCCAATAGAAAGGATTATTGTAGTAACCCCTATTTTATAATGCAATAATCCTATGTCGGAATTTGCCCCATTTACCCCTAATAAGATAATTCCCGTAACTGATACAAGCAAGAATACAACCGACAACACTACCGTAATTTTACTTTTTTTACCAATTCCATTTTTTATCGCTCCTTTATACCACCCCCAATGTGTTGTTATATGGAATATTGTGGCTATAAAAAACAAAAAACTTGTCAAAACGTGGCCAACAGCCCAATTATGCCATAGCTCATGATTATTGCCATGTCCAGCAATATGCAATTCTATTCCAGAAAATGCGGATAAAACAAACACAAAAACCAAAATCCAGTCTATTACCAAAATCTTTTTCATTCCTTATCTTTTTCATATTTACGTGAGCAAAGTTCGGTATTCAAGTGGAACCCGAACGATAACAATTGTAAAGAAATGAAGTTAACGGCGATTTCTGATACGTGATAAAGAAACGGGAGTAATACCAAGATAAGATGCTATATAATGTTGAGGAACACGTTGTATTATATGGGGATATTCTTTCAGCAATTCTTCATATCGCTGTTGTGGCGTGTTTTTTATTCTTGACAAGAACAGTTGTTGATAAGCATGAAAACGGTCTATGAGTTTTTCTTCATACAACTGTCTCAACGACAAATTATTATTGATTAGGTTGTAAAAATCCTCTCTTTTTATAGCCGTGAGCTCTGTTGGCTCAATACTTTCCAAGTAGAAAGGACTCGGTGTACGCTTATATAGACTATCGAATGATGCGACAAAATTTCCCTCAAAAAAGAATTGGAAAGTAATATCTTTCCCTTCATTATAGAAAAACAGTCGCAGACAGCCTTTACGGATTAGATAGAGTTTTTCCGCAACTTTTCCCTCCTCCAAAAGAATTGTTTTGGAAGGAATGGACAAATATTCTGATTTTACCTGTAACTCAATAAAATGGTTTAAGTGACTGTTTTCTATCATAGTGCAAAATTATAAAAAAAAGAGCTGTTTATCGTTCGTGATAAATAGCTCTTTTTTATCTTTTAGCACAATCAGACAGTTATAGTTTCATTTCCCTACTTTTCCTTTGCGATTGAACGGGCTGTCATGAGGTAGACGGAAATTTACTTTAGCCTACAAGATTTCATTTTCGACAAAAATCATGTTTTTTCTTAGATAAACCCGTATATTTGTCATTCGAAACGTATAATTAACAGCATGAAGGAATCTGTTCGTATTCTTCGTTTCGCCATTGTAGGTTCTTCTAACGCTTTGATCACCGCATTGGTAATCTGGATATTAATGGATATTCTGGATTGTAATTACTTGTGGTCGAACATGGCTGGATATGTGGCTGCCTTGGTGAATAACTTCTTTTGGAGTAAATACTGGGTATTTTCTTCCGGGAAAGGTAATTTCTGGAAGGAGATTCCTTTATTCCTAATCGCTTTTGGTTGCGCTTACGCTACTCAATTCATATTCTTGCTTTTAATGGTGGAGGTGATCGATCTAAATGAATATTTGGGTCAGTTCCTTGGACTTTTCGTTTACGGAGCCGTTAATTTTATGATGAATAAGAGGCTTACTTTTAAGAGCTAGAATCCGATAAATCGTATCAAAGGAAGTGGTATAGTACGCCAGTAGTGGTGAAGGTCAACGCGACTACTCGCATAAGCCTTCACCACTACTGGTATTGACCATCGGGACTAGTCGCGTGAGCCATCGAGACTAATCGTGCTGAATCGCTAACGGGTAAGGCTCGTAAACTGTTTCCCGAATCTGTAAAGATAGAAAGCCAGATGCGTAAAAGCGAATACGAATGAGATAATCAATAAGACTTTGCTCTCGCCCCATCCCACGGTTTGCTGGTGCCAAAGCCCCGTGATCACGCAAAGCACGGATAGGGTAATACCGATCATATCCAATGTGGTCTGTCCCGAGCGATGTTTCTGCATATGTTCCAGTTTGCTATGTTTGATTCCATAGCAGACATATATATCCAGACCGATTAACATCCATAATACCAAACGAATCCATGTATCAGCCGGGAGAAAAAGCATCATCACCAGACAAGTTATGATACCGGCGATAGGCACGAACGGAACCAACGGGGTCTTGAAAGACCGGGGAGCGTCCGGCATTGTCTTACGGACAATCAATACCCCGGCGCAAACTAGCGTAAAAGCGAACAAAGTCCCGATACTACACATCTCGCCCGCTACGCTCGCCGGAACGAAAGCTGCCAATGCACCGACCAATAACATAAACAGGAAATTACTTCGTGCCGGCGTGCGGAATTTCTCATGGATATGGGAAAATAGGGGAGGGAGCAGCCCATCCCGGCTCATACTCAAGAATACACGGCTCTGTCCTAATAACGTTACCATGATAACCGAGCAATAGCCCAGTAAAATAGCTATTACGATCGCCCGGTTCATCCAAGGGTAATCCGGACGAATCACACCAGAAGCATCCATTTGCCCCATATGATCGATAGCTATTGCCACAGGAGCGATTCCATTCTGGCCAGCAAACGCTGAGTAATGTACGACTCCGGTCATCACGTGGGCAAACAACATATATAATATAGTACAAACCACTAATGACATCAAGATCCCGATCGGCATATTCCGTTTCGGGTTCTTGGTTTCCTGCGCCGCCGTACTTACAGCGTCGAAACCGAGGAAAGCAAAGAATACAATAGCCGCCCCTCGTAGGATACCGGAGAAACCGAACTCGCTAGGGTCCCCGTATTAGCGTATATAAGGCGTATAATTCTCCATACGGATATATTTCCATCCCAAGACTACGAACACCAAGACTACGGAGACTTTCAAGAATACGATAATCCCATTGAAGATAGAACTTCCTTCCGTCCCTCGTATCAACAAAATACTCATTAACACCACGATCACGAAAGCCGGGATATTCACGATACCGCCATCCCAAGGGCAAGCCGTCAAGGCTTGCGGTAAATGTACTCCGAATCCTTCCAGAAAAACGACCAAATACCGACTCCAACTTATGCTAACGGTCGTAGCGGCCACGCAATACTCGAGCACCAAATCCCAACCGATAATCCAAGCGACCAACTCACCCATCGTGGCATACGAATAGGTATATGCGCTACCTGCCACCGGGATCATGGATGCGAACTCGGCGTAACATAACCCGGCGAAACAACAGCCCAAGGCGGCGATAGCGAAAGATAAAGTAATGGCAGGCCCCGTATACCCGGCGGCCACCGCACCCGTAATGGAGAACAATCCGGCACCGATAATAACACCGACACCTAAGGCGATCAAACTCCACGGGCCAAGGATACGCTTCAGCGATTTACTGCCCGAATCATTTGCCTCGGTCATCAAATCCGCTAAAGGCTTCTTAATAAATAAACCCATCTGTATAGATTAAAAAATTAGTAATTGGGCGTAAAGGTAGGAATTTTTATTATGTTTGCCGAAAAGTAAAAGCAAGGACAGAAACAAACAAGAAAATAAATAGACAACTAAATAATGAAACAATTGATAGCCTGTTGCGGATTAGATTGCGAAAGTTGCGATGCCCACATAGCCACAGTTAAGAATGATAATGAGCTAAGAGAAAAAACCGCCCAAAAGTGGAGCGCCATGAACAATGCGCCCGAAATTACAGCCGCAACTATAAACTGTATGGGTTGTCGTGCGGACGGAGTGAAATTTGCGTATTGCAGTGATTATTGTGAAATACGCAAATGTGTATCCGGAAAAGGCTTTAATACATGTGGCGATTGTGATGAATTGGATAGTTGCCAAATAGTCGGCGCGGTCCTTCAGCATGCTCCCGGCGCAAGAGAAAATCTAATGTAGAAGCAAAAAAGATGAACCTCTAACATATCCGATCCTAATTCCGTATCGGCAGCCGTTCCCAAAGCCATTCAGGGATCAGTCTCCAGAGAAAGACAAGGATAGCGTATCTCCAATCGATGATCGCCCTTCTCTTTTTCCGGTCTATAGCGTTGGCGATACGCAGGGCGGCATATTGGGGAGACATCAGCATAGGATAATTCCTGCCGTCTTTCAATAAATCCGTACGGACAAATCCCGGACGGATATCCGTAAATGTAATAGGCTGTTTCTCCATACGGGAAAGTTGGGCTAAAGCGTCTATATAAATATTTTGGTATCGTTTGGTAGCCGAGTAGGAGGGAGCGACACCTAATCCTTTGGTTCCGGCAATAGAGCTGATTACAGATATATGCCCGCCACCTTGACTGGAAAAATAACGATAGGCTGCTAGTACCATATGCGTAAAGCCTGTCACATTCGTCTGTATCGTAGCTTGTTCAATGGAAGTATCTAAGTATTTATTCTGGTTGCCGATCCCTGAACTAAGCAGGAAGATGTCCATTCCTCCTAAATCACGGATTAATTCGTCTAAACGATCAGCGGCATCCTCGGCGGTCACGTCCAACTGCTTTATCCGGATATGCTCCGGATCTTGCTTACGAAACTCCTCCAACCGATCAACCCGACGGCCAGCCAATCCCAGTTGATATCCTCGTTTCCAATAAATCTTAGCAACCTCATAGCCGATACCGGAGGTAGCGCCAATAATGATAATTCGTTTGACCATAATACTTGATACAATAAATTAACAATAAAGATAAACAAAATTCTCATACTAAGCTCTATCTTTGTCACCCATCTTTTAAATTTAACACATAAATCCATGAACAACGCAACAACACAGTCACATATCGTGTGGCTCGATGTAATACGAACCGTAGCTATGCTGATGGTTATCGGAGTACATTGTATAGATCCTTTTTATATCTCACCTACACTCGGAAGTTTACCGGAATATAAACATTGGGCCGCTGTTTACGGCTCTCTTTTACGGCCCTCTGTTCCTCTTTTCGTTATGATGACGGGACTTTTACTATTGCCTATACGGGAACAATCTTTAGGTGTTTTCTATAAAAGAGAATATATAGGGTATTATTTCCTTTTTTGATATGGTCTGTATTATACAATATATTCCCTTGGGTTACAGGCTATTAGGTTTGCCGAAAGAGATAATCGGTGAGTTTTTCTGCTATGTGCAAGGAAATGAGTCACAATCCTTATCCGACGCATTGAAAGACATCGCCATGATCCCGTTCAATTTCAGTTTTAAGGAAAACCATATGTGGTACATTTATTTACTCATCGGATTGTATCTGTATATGCCATTCTTCTCCGCATGGATCGAGAAGGCGGATCGTTCCAAAGAGAGGGTCTATTTAGGGATATGGTTCGTATCTCTTTTCTTGCCTTATATGTCTGCCTATATCAGCAAATATTTATACGGGGAAGCGACGTGGAATCAATTCGGCATGTTTTATTATTTCGCAGGATTCAACGGATATCTCCTATTAGGACATTACTTAAAACAAGGTAATAATTGGAATATTTGGAAAACCTTCGCTATTTGCGCAGCCATGTTTGTGGTTGGTTATGCCATAACCTATTGTGGATTCAGTTCGGCCGCAGCGAATCCCGAGGCAACAGAATTGGATATGGAGTTATTTTTCACCTTCTGTAGTCCGAATGTAGTCTTAATGACGGCGGCTGTATTTATTCTTCTTCAAAAGGTACGTATTCATAATACTCTCATAGCTAAAAAACTATCGAAAATATCCAAATATGGTTTCGGAATCTATATCGTACATTATTTTGTCGTAGGTCCGATCTTTATCTTGATCGGGAAGTTTGATTTACCGATACCTTTGCAAGTACCCATAATGGCACTTTTGATTTTCATAATCTCATGGGCGTTTACTTGGTTCATGTACCGTATATTAGGTGAACGAGCTAAATGGATCATGGGATGAAACTCTTTCGTATACTGCAACCCGCCTTGCCGTGTTACTGCACGCCTATTGTAGTAACACGGCTAAAATACCATAAAACTCCTTGCAATCCCCATCTGTTTCGTTATATTTGCTACAATTTATAAACATAAAATAAAACGCTATGTCAGTAAAATCTTATATCGAATCCAATAAGGATCGTTTTCTTGAAGAATTGTTCTCTTTAATCCGCATTCCGTCAATCAGCGCCAAGCATGAGAATAAGCCGGACATGTTGACATGTGCCCAGCGTTGGACTGAGGTGCTGTTGTCTTCCGGTGCGGATAAGGCCGAGGTAATGCCTACGAAAGGCAATCCTGTCGTATACGCCGAGAAAATGGTATCTCCCAAAGCTCTGACCGTATTGGTTTACGCTCATTACGACGTGATGCCCGCCGAACCTTTGGAATTGTGGAAGAGTGAACCTTTCGAGCCGGTGATCCGGGACGGACGCATTTGGGCCCGTGGAGCAGACGATGATAAGGGACAGGGTATGATTCAAGTAAAAGGTTTTGAGACAGCGATTAAAGAAGGCTTGTTACAGTGTAACGTGAAGTTTATTTTCGAAGGAGAGGAGGAGATAGGTTCTCCTAGCTTGGAAGATTTTTGCCGGGAACATAAAGAATTATTGAAAGCGGATGTAATCCTCGTTTCCGATACAAGCATGGTCAGCGCTGAAACACCGTCGCTCACGACAGGCTTACGTGGTTTGGCTTACTGGGAAATAGAAGTAACCGGACCGAACCGCGATTTGCATTCCGGTCATTTTGGCGGAGCCGTAGCGAATCCGATCAATGTACTTTGCAAATTGATGGCAGATATCACCGACGTGGATGGACGCATCACGATCCCGGGTTTTTATGACGACGTGGAGGATGTATCTCCCGCAGAACGGGAGATGATCGCCCAAATCCCATTCGACGAGGAAAAATATAAGAAAGCGATCGGGGTAGACGCTCTTTTCGGAGAGAAAGGCTATTCTACGCTAGAACGTAATAGTTGTCGGCCTTCTTTCGATATCTGTGGTATTTGGGGCGGATATACGGGGGAAGGAAGCAAAACGGTATTGCCTTCAAAGGCTTATGCCAAGGTTTCCACTCGTTTGGTTCCACACCAAGATCATGCCAAGATCTCCCAAATGTTTGAGGAGTATATAGCTCGTGTGACCCCACCTTATGTTAAAGTGAAAGTTACGCCCAGCCATGGCGGGCAAGGATATGTTTGTCCGATAGACTTGCCAGCTTATCAAGCGGCAGAAAAGGCTGTTGGCATCGCATTTGGGAAGAAGCCGTTGGCGGTTCGTCGCGGAGGTAGCATTCCTATTATCTCTACATTTGAGCAGATATTAGGTATCAAGACCGTACTGATGGGATTCGGCTTGGAGCAAAACGCGATCCATTCGCCCAACGAGAGTCAGGAGTTGGATATCTTCTTCAAGGGAATCGAGTCGGTAGCGGAATTCTACCGTTTATATAAATAAGAAGGAAGAAGATGAGTATATTAATAAAGAATGTCCTGTTTAACGATAGGACGATTGATATCTATATCGAAGGAAAAGAGATCAAGCAAATAGGAGAGGCTTGTCTTTTCCTGCCGATAAGATACTGGATGGTAGCCGTAAAGCCGTCATTCCCGGTTTCGTGAACGCTCATACACATGCTGCCATGACTTTGTTCCGCGGCTTCGGCGATGATATGCCGCTTATGCCATGGCTTGAGCAAAAGATCTGGCCGAATGAGGCGAAAATGACCCGTGAGGATGTATATTGGGGAGCGAAATTAGCGTGCTTGGAAATGATAAAAAGTGGCACGACCACTTTCTTCGACATGTATCAACGCCCTCGTGTCACGGCCGATGTGACGGAGGAGATGGGATTGCGAGGTATCATAGCCGCGTTTGCTTCGATGGTTTTGATAAAGAAGAGGCGGAGAAATGCAAACGCCATAACGAGCGACTGATCCAAGATGTGGATAACTACAGCAAACGGGTTCGCTTCTCGATCGGGCCGCACGCCATCTATACCGTTTCCGGTGAGCTTCTGAAATGGGCGCATCGGTTCGCTATGGAACATCAAATCCCGATCCATCTGCATCTAGCAGAGACAGAGGGGGAAGTGAAAGACTCTCTCGATAGATTCGGACTCACTCCTGTACGTTATTTATATAAGTTAGGTGTGCTTTCTCCACGTTTGATTATCGCTCACGGAATTTACATCGATGATGACGAGCTTCGCATGTTGGCCGATCACGAGGTGAAAGTCGTACATAACCCGGCCTCAAACATGAAACTGGCTTCCGGTATTCATTTTAAGTTTAAGGAAATGCGCCAATTGGGTATTACCGTGGGATTAGGAACGGACGGTTGTTCCTCTTCCAATAACTTGGATATGATCGAGGCGATGAAGCTGGCTTCCCTGTTAGGAAAAGCTTGGCGAAAGGATCCCGAAGCCTTGACCGCAAATGAGATGCTGCAAGCCGCTACGGCGGAAGGAGCCGCTATGTTCGGTTTAAAAGCCGGGCAGATCAAGGAAGGGTATTTAGCCGATCTATGTTTGATAGATCTCAACACCCCCGCTTTTACCCCGAACTTCAATTTCGTCTCAAATCTTGTATACGCCGCCAACGGCAGTTGCGTGGATACCGTTATCTGTGATGGTAAAATATTGATGGAGAATAAGAAGGTACCGGGAGAGGACGAGATTATGGAGAAAGCGACAGAGATAGCTTATAACTTGATGAAACGTTAAATTGATTAAATATGGAAATGATTAAAACCGAACAATATCGGGAAGCGGCCGCCTATTTAGCTAGCCGGATCGAAGGTAACCCGGAGACCGCCATTATCCTTGGTAGTGGCTTAGGCTCTTTAGCCGATCAAATAACAGACCCTATAGTGATACCTTATGCGGAAATCCCACATTTTATGAAATCTACCGCTACCGGGCATAAGGGGAATTTTATTTGTGGCAAACTAGGGGATAAGCAAGTCTTGGCTATGCAAGGCCGTTTTCACTACTATGAGGGCTACACAATGCAACAGGTCACTTTTCCCGTACGTGTAATGAAGCTCTTAGGAATCAAGAACCTTTTGGTCTCGAACGCCGCTGGAGGTATCAATAATACGTTCAAGGTAGGTGATCTGATGATCATCCGGGATCATATCAATATGATGCAGAACCCATTGATCGGTCCGAACAATGAGGATTTTGGCACTCGTTTCCCGGATATGACACGTGCTTATGATCGTGAATTTATCCGCTATGTGGAAGAAATAGCCGCCTCCCGATCTATCCCGTTAAAGAAAGGTGTATATGTAGGTTTGACAGGCCCTTCCTTCGAGACTCCTTCCGAGTACGCTTTCTATGGAAAAGTCGGGGGAGATGCGATCGGCATGAGTACGGTACCGGAAGTAATCGTGGCACGTCATGCGGGCTTGCGTGTATTCGGTATGTCTGTCATCACGAACGAAGGTTATCACTTCGCTGACGACTTTGTAAATGATGGTGCCGATGTTATCGTAGCGGCTAATAAAGCAGCATCTGTTATGACACAACTATTTACGGAATTGGTCAAAAAAATCCAATAAAAAAGTAGCGCAAAGGCTTGGTGGTTTCAATGAAATCACTACCTTTGCACTCGCAATCGAGAACAAAGCGGTTGCATATGCGGAAGTAGCTCAGTTGGTAGAGCATAACCTTGCCAAGGTTAGGGTCGCGGGTTCGAGTCCCGTCTTCCGCTCTTTCTCGTATTGATTGCCCAGGTGGCGGAATTGGTAGACGCGCTCGTTTCAGGTGCGAGTGGTTTTGCGATCGTGCAGGTTCGAGTCCTGTTCTGGGCACCCTTCCTAAAATGCGCAGGTGGTGGAATTGGTAGACACGCTACTTTGAGGGGGTAGTGCCGGTTACGGCGTGTGAGTTCAAGTCTCATCCTGCGTACTTAAGTAAAAAAAGAAATAAGAGCATGATCTATTCAATTAGGTCATGCTTTTTTTGCGTGTCAAAATGACAGACGAATAAGATGGACGAACATAAAAAAAGCCGGACTCACGCCCGGCTTCTATATTCATAGACAAACTTATTCAGCATCTTTCTTTTTTATCGAAGTCGTGATTTTCTGCTCTTCCTTATCAAAGTCTACGATAATCGTATCGCCTTCACCTACTGAGGCACGGATAATCATCTCCGCCATCTCATCTTCCAGATACTTCTGGATCGCACGCTTCAACGGACGGGCACCGAACTGGATATCGTAGCCTTTTGTCGCAATGAAATCTTTTGCCTCGTCTGTGATCGACAACTCATAGCCCAGATTTGATACACGCTGATACAGACCCTGTAACTCAATATCGATAATCTTATGAATAGCGGCTTTATCAAGCTGATCGAACATAATGATATCATCCACACGGTTCAAGAACTCTGGAGCAAATGCTTTATTCAACGCTTTCTGGATCACGCTACGGGAGAAATCCTTATCCGGCTCACCAGCCATCTGGGTATTGAAACCAACGCCACGGCCGAAATCTTTCAATTGCCGGGTACCAATATTGGAAGTCATGATCAAGATCGTATTCTTGAAATCAATACGTCTACCCAGACTATCCGTCAAACGGCCTTCATCCAAGACTTGCAGCAGCAAGTTAAATACATCCGGATGCGCCTTCTCGATCTCGTCCAATAAGACCACCGAATAAGGCTTGCGACGTACTTTCTCTGTTAACTGGCCACCTTCCTCGTAACCAACGTATCCGGGAGGCGCTCCGATCAAACGGGAAACAGCGAATTTCTCCAAGTATTCACTCATATCGATACGTACCAAAGAATCCGCCGAATCAAATAGATATTCAGCAAGCTTCTTGGCCAAGTGAGTTTTACCTACACCCGTCGGTCCTAGGAACATAAAAGTTCCGATCGGCTTATTCGGATCTTTCAAGCCAACACGGTTACGTTGAATTGCCTTTACGATCTTTTGAACAGCATCATCCTGCCCGACCACCTTACTTTTCAATACGTCCGCCATTTCCAGAAGCTTGACATTCTCTGCCTTAGCGATACGTTGAACAGGCACACCGGACATCATGGCAACAACTTCAGCGACCTTCTCTTCATCAACGGTCTCCCGATGTTCTTGAAGCTCTTGTTCCCATTTAGCTTTCGCGGCCTCTAGTTGCAATAAATACTGACGCTCCTTATCGCGGAAACTTGCGGCTAACTCAAAGTTCTGAGATTTCACGGCCGCTAATTTCTCATTCTTCGTATCCTCGATCTTTGCCTCAAGCTCTTCGATACTTTTCGGAACAATGATATTAGATATATGTACACGGGAACCGGCCTCGTCTAAAGCATCGATCGCCTTATCCGGAAAATTACGGTCACTGATATATCTTTCTGTCAATTTCACACACGCTTGTAAAGCATCTTCAGTATAGATCACGTTATGGTGCTCCTCATAACGAGGTTTGATATTACGCAAGATCTGCAAAGTTTCTTCCGCCGTAGTCGGATCAACGATCACTTTCTGGAAACGACGTTCCAACGCACCGTCTTTCTCGATATTCTTACGATATTCATCCAAAGTAGTAGCGCCAATGCATTGAATCTCACCACGAGCCAACGCAGGTTTCAGCATATTCGCCGCATCCATAGATCCGGAAGCGGAACCAGCGCCAACAATCGTATGAATCTCATCGATAAAGAGGATGATATTCGGGTTCTTCGATAACTCATTCAAGATAGCCTTAATACGTTCCTCGAATTGTCCGCGGTATTTCGTACCGGCGACAATAGAAGCCATATCCAAGCTAATCACACGCTTATCGAATAACACCCGGGAAACCTTACGCTGAATAATGCGTAAAGCCAATCCCTCTACGATAGCCGACTTACCCACACCCGGCTCACCAATCAATACCGGATTATTTTTCTTCCTACGGCTTAATATCTGGGCCAAACGCTCGATCTCCTTCTCACGTCCCACAATCGGTCTAGACGGTTTTCTGCGGCAGCACGTGTCATATCCGTTCCGAAGTTATCCAGAACAGGTGTATCATTAGGGGATTTCGGTTGAGCGGCTCCCGCTCCAACACCGGAAGAGGGGCGAGATGCCTCACGACGAGAGGAGAAACCTTCGTCCTCGTCATCTTCGTCATCATCCGTATATCCGTCGCTGATCTCGTCGAATTCCTCCATATTATTCAAACCGGTTCCGCTTACTAATATATTATATGCGGAACGATAAGTAATACCTGCGTCGTTCAACACCTTAGCAGCGACATTAAACTCCTCTTTCAATATCGCCAATAGGAGATGTTCCGTATCGGTCTCATCTTCCTTGAATAAACGAGATTCCAGCATACTCATACGCAAGACACGTTCTGTAGTCTTACTTATAGCGATCTCATGCTGGACAGAATCCTCAGAATCGAATGTGTTCTTTATTTCTTGCTCAATCTTGCGTTTAATATCCATCGGATCGGTATGTAGCTCTCGCAAGACACGCATTGCCTCACCTTCGCCTTCCCGGATGATGCCTAGCATCAAATGTTCCGGCCCGATATAGCTATTCTGGAGCTAGCCGCTTCTTCACGGCTATACTCAATCACGTCAATCAATCTTTTCGAATAATTTTTCATACTATATTATATATGTACTGATTACGCAAAGTTACATAATCTATTCCAACTATCATCAAATTTCGTGCCATTATTCCTTAATAAGCCTTGAAAAGCCCGGAGGCGCAAAATTTCAAGACAAATTCTTTCGTAGTATACGGAAAAACCTTACCTTAGTGCAATTTTTCAGAGGTGAGATATTGAGTGTAATTAATATAAAACTAAATGGTTGATCAAGACAGAATTATTAAGATTAACATCGAAGAGGAAATGAAATCGGCATACATTGATTATTCAATGTCTGTCATTGTTTCACGTGCTCTTCCTGATGTTAGGGATGGCTTTAAGCCGGTTCACCGCCGTATTTTATTTGGAATGAATGAACTGGGTAACACATCCGACAAACCTTATAAAAAATCTGCGAGAATAGTTGGTGAAGTTTTAGGTAAATATCATCCACATGGCGACTCGTCTGTATATTTCGCCATGGTTCGTATGGCCCAGACATGGTCTATGCGTTATCCGTTAGTAGACGGACAAGGTAACTTCGGTTCAGTGGACGGTGATAGTCCTGCCGCTATGCGTTATACAGAGGCACGACTGAGTAAACTCGCCGAAGAAATGCTCCGGGATATCGATAAGGACACGGTAGATTTCCAGCTTAACTTCGATGATACGTTGAAGGAGCCGACCGTATTGCCGACTCGTGTTCCTAACTTACTTGTAAATGGTGGATCGGGTATCGCCGTTGGTATGGCTACGAATATGCCGACTCATAACTTGAGCGAGGTATTAGATGGTTGTATCGCTTATATCGATGCCAAGGGAGATATCGAGGTAGAGGCTTAATGCAATATATCAAGGCTCCGGACTTCCCTACAGGCGCTACAATTTATGGCTACGCAGGCGTGAAAGACGCTTTCGAGACGGGTAGGGGACGTATCATCCTTCGCGGTAAAGCCGAGATTGAGGTGGAGAATAATCATGAGAAGATTATTATTACCGAGATTCCTTATTTGGTAAATAAGGCTGAGTTGATCAAGTATATCGCTGACCTGGTAAACGAGAAGCGTATCGATGGCATTTCCAATGTCAATGACGAGTCCGACCGTAGCGGTATGCGTATCGTAGTTGACGTGAAACGTGACGCGAACTCGAGTGTCGTACTGAATAAATTGTATAAGCTTACGGCTCTGCAATCCTCATTCAGCGTCAATAATATCGCTTTGGTGAACGGCCGTCCGAGGTTGCTTAACTTAAAAGACTTAATCAAGGCGTTTGTTGAGCACCGTCATGAGGTCGTTATCCGGCGTACAAAATATGAATTGAGGAAAGCGGAAGAGAGAGCCCATATATTGGAAGGCTTGATCATCGCTTCCGATAATATAGACGAGGTAATCGCGATTATCAAGTCTTCCAAGAGCCCGCAAGAGGCTATCGAGCGTTTGATCGAACGTTTCTCTTTATCTGAGCTTCAAGCACGTGCGATTGTCGAGATGAGACTTCGTCAGTTGACAGGTCTGGAACAAGACAAATTGCGTGCGGAATATGAGGAGATCGAGAAGTTGATCGCTTATTTGAATGAGATTCTGGAGAATGAGGACCTTTGTATGAAGGTTATCAAAGATGAATTATTGGAAATCAAGGATAAATTTGGCGACGAACGTAAGACGGATATCGTTTACGCCTCAGAGGAATTAAATCCGGAGGATTTCTATGCGGATGATGAGATGATCATTACCGTATCTCATATGGGATATATCAAACGTACCCCGTTAAGTGAGTTCCGTGCGCAAGGCCGTGGTGGTGTAGGAGCGAAGGGTTCCGAGACTAGAGACGAGGATTTCGTTGAGTATATCTATCCGGCATCCATGCATGCGACCTTATTATTCTTCACGGCAAAAGGTAAATGTTATTGGTTGAAGGTATTCGAGATTCCGGAAGGAGCTAAGAACGCTAAAGGACGTGCGATCCAGAATCTTCTGAATATCGAGCCGGATGATAAGGTACAAGCCTTTATACGTGTTAAGAAATTAACCACCGATACGGAATTCATTAATTCTCATTACCTATTATTCTGTACAAAGAAAGGTGTGATCAAAAAGACTTTGTTGGAGGCCTATTCCCGTCCTCGTCAAAACGGTGTGAACGCTATTACATTGCGTGAAGACGATGGCTTGATCCAAGTATGTATGACGAATGGCAACAACGAGGTGATCATAGCGAACCGTAACGGCCGGGCGATCCGTTTCCATGAAAGCGCGGTACGTGTAATGGGCCGTACGGCTTCCGGAGTGAAAGGTATGACTTTGGACGAGGATAATACCGATGAAGTCGTTGGTATGATCTGTATCAAGGACAAGGAAAAAGAGACCGTACTCGTCGTATCAGAGCAGGGATATGGAAAACGTTCCTCTATCGAGGATTATCGTATAACGAATCGTGGCGGTAAAGGCGTAAAAACCATTAATATCACGGAGAAGACCGGTAAATTAGTTGCCATCAAGAATGTTACGGACGAGAACGATTTAATGATTATCAATAAGTCGGGTATCGCTATCCGTATGAAAGTGGCCGATTTAAACGTAATAGGACGTGCTACTCAAGGTGTTCGTTTGATTAATCTAGAAAAGCGCAACGACGAAATCGCTTCTGTATGTAAAGTATTGTCTGAGAGTGAAGAGGAGATAGCCGAGCAAAAAGCGGAACAAGAAGCCAGACAAGAGAATGAGGGAAGAGAGTTCAGTGAGAATCAAGCTAGTCTAGGTACTGATGTTGATCTACCGGAATCAGAGGAGGATAACGAACAAAATGATAACGAAGAAATAACTGAATAATTTTAAACAAATAGAAATATTAATCTCAAAATTACTATCGCAATGAAACGAGTATTATTAACAGTGGCACTATGTGTCGCAGCATCGGTCTCTTTTGCACAGAAAAAAGCTGTAAATGAGGCTCAAAGTATAGCTAAGGGTTCAACTCCTGATTTCTCGGAAGCCAGAACTCTTATTAAAGGAGCTTTGGAAAATCCAGAAACAAAGGATGACGCTAAAACTTGGTATGTTGCCGGTTTTATCGAGGATCAACAGTTCAGCAACGAAAGAACTAAACAAGTCTTGGGCCAACAACCGGACGAGCCTGTTATGTACGAGGCATTGGGTAGTATTTTGCCATACTTTGAGAAAGCATATGAGTTAGATCAACTTCCTAATGAAAAAGGAAAAGTTAAACCTAAGTTCACGAAAGATATCAAAGGTATCCTAGGAGCAAACCACGTATATTACATCAATGGTGGTGCTTACTATTTCGATCAGAAAGATTATAACAAAGCTTACGATTTCTTCGAGCAATACCTGAAAATATCTGATATGCCGATGTTTAAAGGTGAGGCTGTCGCTGAAAGAGATTCAAACTTCATGACAGTTCAGTTCTATGCCGCTGTAGCAGCGACCCAACTTGGCGATTCTCAAAAAGCTATCGCAGCGTTAGAGCGTGCTAAAAATACGGATTATAGAGCAAGCGAGGTATATCAATACTTATGCTATGAGTATGAGCAAGCTAAAGATACCGTGAATTTAGAGAAGACTTTGGAAGAAGGTTTGAATAAATTCCCTGAGGAACAGTATTTCTTAATGAGCCTTATAAACAATTACATCTATTCTAATAGAAATGAGAAAGCTATTGAATATTTGAACACAGCTATCGCTAAGGATTCTAACAATCCACAGCTTTACGATGTAATGGGCCGTGTTTATGAGACTGGTTTGAAAGATTACGCTAAAGCTGAAGAGTATTTCAAGAAAGCATTGGCGATCAATCCGGACTATATCGAATCTCTCTCTAACTTAGGTCGTGTATATTACAACCAAGGTGTAAACAAGCAAGGTGAGGCTAATATGATCAACGACGCAAAACAATATCAAGAGGAATTAGGCAAAGCTAAGGAATTTTTTAAGCAAGCTCTTCCTTACTTTGAGAAAGCTCACCAAATGAAACCAGAAGAAAGAGAATATATGACCGCTTTAAGAGGTATTTACTACAACTTGAATATGGGTGATAAATTCGATGCTATTGAAGCAGAGATGAATAAGTAATTTCTTCTTTCAGAATAAATTGGAACCGTCTAGTAATATAAGGTTACTAGGCGGTTTTTTATTTGTGTATCATGTATCCGGAGTAGTCATTTTTTGATCGTTCATAATACTATTAAACATAATGGGAATTATAAAATTAATAGCAAGATAAGGATAAATTAGTGCATTCAAGCAAAGCTTGTAGCTGCTTTGAGTAAAGACACAGATCTTCACGGCTGTGAAACGTTTGTTTCATGGATGTGAAAAGATCGTATCACAGCTGTGAAAAGATCAGATCACCTATATGAAAAGATTAATTCAGCTTGACGCGACTATTTGATTCGCTATTAACTCCTTCAAATAAAGCATGACTTCGGATGACTTAATGGCATGTCCTCTAGGATTTCTTTAAGCTCTTGCGTACTGATATCAAATGAAACCAGATCTGAATGATATGAGAAATGAATGTTTATGTCCGGATTACTGCCTATAAGCATAGCCATTGTACCCGCCAAATCTCCCCATGGCGGACAATCAATATGAGATGAGACAAAACAAGCAACAACTACCGTACCTTTTCCCTGTATGGAAGATATTTCCACATTCCCGCCTGTTTGCTCCGCGTCTTGTATCAAGAAAGGTAAGCCTAGACCCACTTTTCGTGTCGTGCGAGTCGTATAAAACGGATTACGGATCAGAGAGACTGTTTCCGGATCCATACCACAGCCATTATCCGCGATACGAATACATATGGATGTGTCCTTTATCTGTATATCTATCTCTATGTCAGAAGCTTTTGCTCTGATACTATTAGCGGTTATATCCGTGATATGAAACGAGAGATTATCCATGAGAGGCGAAAATTAAGTGATTGTCTTTTTGATCAAAAGCCTTTCGTAAGCCATCGAAGGTTAATTCCTCCGTTTGCCAAATGGAGGGCTGAGTACCTATTTGTTCGGGGTAATGAGCATCCGAGGCTGAGTATTGAGTCTGCTCTTTCAAATACCCGTGAATAGACAATAACTTACTGTATCTTTGCTGATTATTATATTCAATAGCATCTAAAGATAAGCAGGGGTCTATAAAACCTAATTGACTGATCAAGCTGAATGACGGACGTTCTACATGGGCGGCTACAAATAGAGCATCCACCTTACGTGCTTGAGCGGCTATTTGGTTTACGCTTTGATCCAAGGCGGAGAGCAAAAGATAGGGCACTTCTCCTAGAATCTCATTCTCCGCATTCACCCAAACTTGATCGCCAAAACGTTCCGGATCATTTGGAATTGGAGGGAGATGCTCTTCTAAATATCGTTGGAATCGCTTACGGGATTCATCGGTCGGGAAATAAACCAAACAATGCGCTTCCTCACGGGTCGTAACTTCCACGCCCGCAAAGACCCTTAGTCCGAATCTCTCGCCAAGGGATTGAATCTCCGGGCATTGTAAGGTCGTATTATGATCCGTAATGGCAATAGCATCCAAACCTTTCGCTAAGGAACGACGCACGATCTCCGATGGACTCATTTCCAGACTGCCACATGGCGACAGGCAAGTATGGATATGTAAATCAGCTAAATACTGTTTCATCCATTCTCATTCTGCAATAAGCGGTAAATCATACCGGAAGCCTCGAACGCGGAGCGTGTAGTTCCTAAAAGAGGGACAGCCTCTTCCCTACCTTTTTGTAAGGTCTCATCATCCGGAGAGGTTCCGTTCACGATCAATACCGCGGAGGCGTCTTTTAAAGTAGCCACGGCCAGTATATTCTGATGCGTTTGCATGGTAATCCATAGCATACCCTCCTCGATATGTCCCATGACATCACTTAGTAAATCGCTCGTATAGCCCCCGGTTATCTCTGTATCAAGGCCCTCTTCTCCACAAAATACAGTAAGATTCAACATCTTCACTAAATCACAAACCTTCATATTTAGCTCCTTTCTTATAACAATCCTTATTTAAACGATCTTTCCCCCATGTCTTCTCAACGATACGGAAGGCATGCTCTTGGTCTAGTTTACCGTGCTTCTCCATATTACGTTGCATAAATACGCAATCACTGAATTGAGCCTCGTGGCGTACGATATCCTCGGCCAAGCTTTGACAGTTCGGGCTGCCGCAAGCGCCACAATCGATTCCCGGTAGGTAGCACATCAATTTCCGCACTTGCTCCATTTTCTTCAGCATCTCATCGATCGTTCCATCGTACAACCGTTTGGGATTCGGTTGCACCGGACGGATCGTAATATGCTGCCTCAAATAGGATAAAGCCTCGAAATTATCGGCGGCATATATCATCGGTACTTTATCCCGGTTCATGGATCGCTTCATGATACGCTCGGCCGTGAGGAAACGGTTCGCTACGGCTAATACACCTCCGGCACAGCTACGGTCGCAAGCCCTCAGTTCCAGAAAGTCCACGTTACGTACCTCGCTGGTCGTTTCCATTCGTTCCAAGAAATCGATCACATTATGGATCTCATCGATCGCGAGGCAACGACCGGAGAAATGTTTGGCCTCCCCTCCTGTCTGGCTCCATCGCATCTCTTTTTTCGTTAATGGCGGAGGAAGCTCACATTCCGGCTCATATCCTCTCGGGCGATTCTTAAGAATATGGTATACCTTATTATATAGGGTATCCATATTTATCACGCCTTTGATCGTAGATGAATAACCTTCCGCTCCCTTCAACGCCGCGATTTTCGCTGCGCAAGGCGTAACATAAAAGATACCGATCTCTTCCGAGGGAACACCTTGCCCTTCCAATATCTTATGATAATAAGTGGCCGAGGCGTTTACCGGCGCTTTCACCAATAAGATATTATCCACCAGCGCAGGGAAACGGACTTGTATCAACCGGACGATAGCGGGGCAAAAAGAACTGATCACCGGCTTTTCCTCGGCGTTTTCCATCTGCCGTACCATTTCCTTATGGATCATATCGGCGGTAAACTCTACTTGGAAAACATGGGTAAAGCCCAGTTCCATAACGGCGCTGATAATTTCCTTCTCGGTCGTATACTTTGAGAACTGCCCGATAAATACCGTGGGCATCAACGCTACCCTACATTTATAATCAAATATACGCTGGAAGTCATCCTGCTCCACATAGATAGCCTCTGTCGGGCACGATTTCAAGCACTCGCCGCAATCCACGCACCAATCCTTATGGATCAAAGCCTTACCATCCCGGATACGGATCGCTCCCGTAGCACTCTTTCATGCAATGCGTACAGCCTATACAGCGGTCATTGTCAATCTTCAAGGCATGATAAAAATTAGCTTCCTCCATGGTCTACGCTCCTTCTTTATTAAACCATGTGACCATACGTACCGTGGTACCTACGTCTACTTGGCTCTCGATCGTTAATTCATCTACGTTCTTCTTCATATTTGGAAGTCCCATTCCGGCACCAAATCCCATCTCACGCACGGCCTCGGATGCCGTCGAATACCCTTCACGCATAGCTAGCGATATATCCGGGATTCCGGGCCCTTCATCCTTCAGTTCCAAAGATATTTTATCAGCGTCCAATTCAGCGACAACCGTTCCTCTCCAAGCGTGAGCCACGATATTCACCTCCGCCTCATAAAGCGCCACGACCACCCGCTTAATGATCCGGGGATCGATAGCCAATTGCTTCAAGACCTTCTTTATCTGGCTAGACGCATAACCCGCCTTCGAGAAATTACCGCCCTCCAACTCAAACTTAAATAGCATATCTCACGACCTCCTTTCTTAATATATAGGAAGGAGCCCCGCGCTATAAAGCTCTCCGACCGTATGATACATAGAATGATCCGTCTCCAGAAGAACCATATTGTTCTCACGAGCCAGCTCCAGCATATCCGGGGTTACTTTCTTCCCCCGCACGAAAAGTATATAAGAAACTTCCGCCATCTCCGCGGTACGGATCGTTTGCAAATTACAAAGTCCTGTCACCAACAGCACATCACCACAATCCAGCGTAAGCACGTCACTCATCAGATCGCTGGCAAAAGCGCACTGCACATCGTTCTCCCGTTTCTCTGAGCCACAGACGATGGAGGCATCGGTAAGTTCTTGAATTCTTTGAATCTTCATAAGGTACCAGAGGTTACATTTTACATGGGCTAATGTAAGAAATAATTTCGAATGTCGGCCTAGTATATTACATTAATTACTATCTTTGGTACACTAACAAAAAATAATCCTTATGTTCAGTAAAGAAACTTATATGGCCCGCCGGGCTAAGCTGAAACAAACCATAGGTTCCGGTTTGTTGCTATTCCTTGGAAACGACGAGAGTGGGATGAACTACGCCGATAATACGTATCACTTCCGTCAAGACTCTACCTTCTTGTATTTCTTCGGATTGCCATACGCCGGGTTATCCGCTATCATCGATATCGATAACGATAAGGAGATCATCTTTGGCGATGAGTTGACTATAGACGCGATTGTATGGATGGGTACGCAGCCCACCCTAAAAGAGAAGAGCGAGGCCGCAGGTATCAAGGAAGTCCGTCCTTTCAAGGAGATCGAGACTTACTTGAAGAATGCCCAGCAAAAAGGCCAGCCAATCCATTATCTGCCGACGTATCGTGCGGAACACCAGATCAAGTTATTCCAATGGTTGGGTATCGTACCCGGCGCGGAGAAACCTTCCGTGCCTTTCATCATGGGTGTCGTAAACCAACGGAATTACAAGAGCGAGGAAGAAATCGCCGAGATCGAGAAAGCTTGTATCGTAACCGCCGATATGCACCTGACTGCCATGCGTACCGTACGTCCGGGAATCCGGGAGTCGGATGTAGCGGCTGCCGTTGCGGAAGTAGCTTTCGCCAACAATTACCAGCTCTCCTTCCCTATCATCGCCACGATCAATGGGCAGACCTTGCACAACCATGATCATAGTCATATGATTAAGAGCGGCGATATGCTGTTATTGGACGCCGGTGCCGAGACTGAGATGGGATATGCCGGAGATATGTCATCCACCATCCCGGCCGACTCTAAGTTCACGACCCGTCAAAAAGACATCTATGATATTCAAGTAGCCGCCCATGAAGCTGCCGTAGCAGCTTTACGCCCGGGTATTCCTTTCGTGGATGTATATGAGTTGTCTTGTAAGTGATCATGGAGGGTTTAAAGGACCTTGGTTTCGTGAAAGGAGATCCGATGGAGGCCGTAAAAGCCGGTGCTCACGCCATGTTTATGCCTTGTGGCTTAGGCCATATGATGGGATTGGATGTACATGATATGGAGAATCTGGGAGAGGTATACGTTGGTTATGACGGACAGCCGAAGAGTACGGAATTCGGACGTAAGTCATTGCGCTTGGGACGTAAGCTGGAACCGGGTTTTGTCTTGACCATCGAGCCGGGTGTATACTTCATCCCTGAATTAATGGATTTATGGAGAGGCCAGAACAAGTTCACCGAATTCATCAATTACGAGAAGTTGTTTACATATAAGGATTTCAGTGGCATACGTAACGAGGAAGACTATCTGATTACCGAGAACGGCGCTCGTCTATTAGGAAAGAAGATCCCTTTGCGTACGGAAGAAGTGGAAGCCATTCGATAAATCCTATACATTATTATATATAAGCTTATGCAAAAGGGAGAGCCTTAAAACAGCTCTCCCTTTTTGGGCTAAACGATAAAGACAATGTATGAAACGATTTAAAAGCGGTATCCAATACTTAGAAAGAACGAATGCATAAAACGAATCCGAGGCATACTAAGCCTTTTCCCCTCTACAACGAAGTTTCGCCCTCCACTATATAAATCAAAATTCGAGAATATATACCCCAAAGAGAATATATACCGCTGGTCTATATAGAGGCTCAACATACTTTTAATATGATAAAATAACGATTTACCTCCCTTGTTCTTTATATGATCGAATTTTTGAGGTATCCATACCCCGGGAGTGTTTGGAACATAGCTTATATTAAACTCTTGATTGACAGGCAAAGGAATGGTTAATCCGGGTGAAACGACCAAAGAGAGTCCCGTATCCTTGTCTTTCCCGAATTTAAAAGCGGGAGTTACTAACTGGATGGCCGGACGTAACGCAAAGAAATGACAGCCCGGATTACTCTCATCTGAATCCCAGAACCACTGATTATCTCTTGAAAACCCCGTATAACTATCTTTCTCAATCATATTACAGAAAAGCAACCCCATAGTAATTCCCACATAAGGAATCGGTAAATAAGTAACAGATGGCTCTACCTCCCATGCTGAATTATTATTCAAGGCACCGGAGAGTTCTACTTTCCACATATGGGATTTTTCTACCTCTTGCGCCTGTCCCTCAAAGGTAAAGATCAAACAAATAAAGAAAAGTATAGATCTCATTATTTATAGGATGTTAGTTGTTCATTTACAGTAAAGACAGAGGACCTTCTCAATCACCCTATCCATTAGGGTTAATAAATCAAAAAGAGTTAATAATAAACACGGACTTAAAAAGAAAGCGTACATTTCCTTCTCAGACTATACATGCTATTTCATCATCTCGAAACGAAAACTCGTGAATCGATAAAAAAGGCTGTCCCATCTTGAAGTGGAACAGCCCTCTTTGCTAAATAATACTGATTAAATTGCTTTCAGAATCTCGGTCAGTTTTTCCGGGGTGACGTTGGCGGCGATTATCACTCCTTCGTCGTTAATCAAGAAGTTCTTGAAACCTTTTCTTAAATCATACTTCTTGTACAACTCTGACTCTTTACCCAGTCCTTCGTGAAATTGCGTTGACAGATCCAACTTGTCAATCTTTACCGTCTCGGTAAAAATAGATTCTTTCTCATCCATAGAGATCGAACACATCGCAATTTTGTCCGGACCAAACTTGTTAACCTCATTCGCCAATTGCACGTTACGAGCCCGCGATTCCGCATCGTAAGCCGCCCAAAAGTTGAGCAATGTATAACGTCCTAATTGGTTGTGGAAACTGGCTTTAGCGTCGTTTCCCAAAAACTCTATTCTCGGAGCTAGATCACCGGGGTTCACACCCTCGGTAAGTTTCGCCTTTTTCGAACCGGCAGACATCCCTAATAACGCTACCGATGCGATGAGAACATAAGCTCTTACCTTCATATTTTCAATTTTACGTTAAACTTAATCGGGGGAATCTCCCGGGGGACAAACTCCCGACTCCTGATTTTCAGGATCGTAAACAAGCATGTTTCTTTCGCTAAAGAGACACTTACTTGTCTTTAACGGGTGCAAATATAAAACCAAATACTTCTTTCCACCAAATTATATAGCGATTTTCTGCAAATTAGCAAGCTTTTTTATATGTTTTAGCGCACACATCGATAAAAAATTAACTGTTTTGCAACATAAATTTAGAAGTAGAGTACCTTTTTCTCCCCGAGAGAACCGCAAAATCATCAAGAATCATTAGCTTCCCGCTCCCCTACCTTTAGACCGATAACAGGGAATCCTTAGCGATTTCATCTTTAAGTATAGATTATCCAACAACTGTTGCATAATCATCTAACAGTTGGTGCATGATCTTCCAACAGCCGTTAGATGATCATGCACCAACTGAAAAATTAGCAATGCTTCAAGAGCAAACCGCTAATCCTTCTTGGAAAAGAGGCTAATAGCATTAAGAGATTCCCTTTAATCACCTTGTACTGCCATCTTGAAAAATAAAAGGAAAAAAATACCCTTCCCTCTTGTTTATTCAAAAACTTCCACTACATTTGCAGTGTACTATTAAACTAATACACTAAAGCAGCAAAACATATGATTACATTAAAAGAACTCTCATTCAGCTATAGCCGCAAAAAAGAGGTACTTGATCGTATCAATCTTGAGGTTGGATCGGGACACATCTGTGGCTTATTGGGAAAGAACGGCGAAGGAAAGACTACGCTTCTAAACCTTCTAAGCGGACAGATCTTTCCGGATCAAGGTTCTTGCCTCGTATTGGAGGAAATTCCTTCCGAGAGAAACGCTCGTTTCTTGCAGCAGATCTTCTTATTGCCGGAGGAAATCTCCATGCCTGAGGTCACCGCCATAGAATATATAAAGATGTACGCGCCTTTTTATCCGACATTTAGGGACGATATCTGCAAGGCTTGCGTAGAATCGTTTGAGATCAATCTATCCGATCGCCTGTCGAAAATGTCTCAAGGACAACGGAAAAAGGTGGCGATAACCTTGGCGCTGGCCGCTCATACGCCCCTGCTTCTAATGGATGAACCAACAAATGGGCTGGACATTCCCTCGAAAGCGACATTCCGCAGACTGGTAGCCTCTTTGATAGATGACAATCAGACGGTTATTATCTCCACGCATCAGGTCAGGGATCTGGAAAGCTTGATCGACACGGTATTGATCTTAGACCAAAGGCAAATCCTATTGAATAAGACATTGAACGAGATCGGCGAGAAACTTTATTTCGGACCGCTCCTGCCGGAAGAGAAAGCTCTTTATTCCGAGCCTACCCCGCAAGGGACAATAGGCGTCACCGCAAGGGATGGCAAGGAAGAGACGGCCGTATCCTTAGAGTTGCTCTTTAACGCGGCGATAACTTATCCCAAAGAGATCCAAAGAATCATGAACTCCTAAAATGCACATAGTTATGAAAACAGATTTCAGTATACAACGCATCAATCTTTTACTTCGCAAAGATTGGATAGAGAATAAGAAGAAATTAGCTTATGGGGTGTTGGTCATCCTCGGAGTCCTCTTCTTTTTCCTATTATCCTCCATTTTATGGGCTACGAGATTCCGTACCTTTACATTATATGTATTGGGATCATTAGGAACTTTTATCGCTTTCTGTAGCTACGTAAACTTAATGATACATCGTCCTAGAGGATTATTCTTGACGCTTCCCGCGAGCAACCAAGAGAAATATGCCGCTATCCTAATCGAAGGCATCGTGGTATTCTTAACATACCAAGTCACGTTCTGGACTGGGACGGGAATAGCCTCAATGCTCATTCATATACAGCCTGTAGCATTCAAGGACATTATCATGACCTTGCAAGATTTCACCATGCTGGCATTTGTTGGTTCCTTGATGTTCCTCTCTTACGTCACATTCAAGAAGTATGCTTTAGGAATCGCTTGTGGTGGATATATATTGATAATCGCTTCTATCATAGGGATTGTCTATCTATGCATAAACATCTTAAATATCCAGCCGGGTACGAATAGTTTTTGTTATGAATCTTCACCGTTTTATACCGCCGTGTATTGGCTAAGCTTTGCCTTTACACCCGCATTTCTCATCGCTACCCTCGTGATCTTATACGTCGCTTATCTAAAACTTAAAGAAAAGGAACTAAGATGAACTACAATACGAATCAATCCATATTTATCCAGATAGCCGAGCGGATTTGCGACCGGGTATTGAGTGGTAATTACAAAGCCGATAGCCGTATCCC
>ENA-OQCK01000276-OQCK01000276.1-human-gut-metagenome-genome-assembly--contig:-NODE-276-length-30489-cov-9.136684_pt1 | contig 30489 bp, 33 predicted proteins | sample MGYA00242498_ERZ504578 | MGnify/ENA primary metagenome ERZ504578 (study PRJEB26092, sample SAMD00036229) | human gut metagenome | host: Homo sapiens | study: EMG produced TPA metagenomics assembly of...
CTCTTCTTCAAGGTACATGTCCGGGTGATTTCCTCTCGTTTTCCGGCATCAGCCAATTTCTTTCCTTTTGCGTTATAAATCATGGAATCCCCTCTGAAAAGAAAACCTTTCCCATCTACCCACACGGTTCACGCCACAGACATAAGCCATGTTCTCGATGGCACGTGCATGCAGCAATGCCTTCCACGCCTTCTTCCGGCCTCGGGCCAATTGGCTACATAAATCAAAAGATCATATTCGTTATTCACGTTGCGGCTCCAAACCGGGAAACGTAGGTCATAACAAACCTGCAAACAGATATTCCAGCCTTTATAAGGCACGATCAGACGTTTGTCGCCCGCCGAGAAATGCTTGTCCTCTTCCGCCATACGGAACAAATGACGCTTATCGTAATAATACTCCTCTCCTTCCGGAGTGATGAAAAAAGCCCGGTTGTAGAACTTTCCGTTATCTTTCGCAATAAAACTTCCAGCCACGGCCAGTTTATATTTCTTAGCCCATTCCTTTATAGTCGGTACAGTCCGTCCATCCATCGCATCGGCTTGTTTCTCTACGTCCATGGAAAATCCCGTAGTAAACGTCTCCGGCAATACCGCTAAATCGGTTCTTCCACTAACACGGCGCAACAGTTCGCATAATAACCCAAGTTCTCTTCACGGTCTTCCCAAATGATATGGGATTGTATCATACTGATACGTAAGTCTTCAGTCATAGAATAAAGATATTAAGGTAATAAAAAGACATATTGTGACAAGGAAACAGTTTCATGGTGAAGAAACGGTAGTTTCTTCATAGCAAAACTTTTGTTTCTCCTAGGGAAAACTTTTGTTTTCCTATAGTAAAACTCTTATTTCTTCACCATGAAACTCCTATACCTGTACGAAATTCTCAGGATGGCAGGCGGTAACTCCCCGATACATCTCTCGTATCGTATGGATATCTTTATCCACATCACCTGTCGGATAAAAAACACCTTTCGTGCCAACCTCTTTCTTTCCATAATCAAAATAAGCCACCACGATCGGCACGTTCGCTTTCAAAGCGATAAAATAGAATCCTTTTTTCCAATCCTTGGCCCGTTTCCGGGTACCTTCCGGTGTGACGGCCAATTGAAACCGCTCACTGGTCTTGAAACGTTCCACCATCTGATCAGTCACCGACGTACGTTTACCACGATCCACCGGAACACCTCCCAGCCAGTTAAACAGCAAATTAAAAGGGAAAAAGAACCACTCTTTTTTAATAAGGAAACCGGCGTTACACCCGATCGAGGTATAAAAAAGTTTCCCTACAATAAAATCCCAGTTACTGGTATGCGGAGCCACACATACGATACATTTCGGCAAATCCACGCCATCCACCGGGCCCAGCTTCCACCCCGCCATACGGAGTATCGCCTTACTAATTGCCTTCTTCATGCCTATTTGTCCTTGCTCAACTCTCCTATCTCGTCGGCGATAGCGTTAACCTCGTTTTGCAAGTCCTCTCTTAATTTGCGATAATAATTCCGTACGAGAGCCTTGTTATCCTTGCCGTCGGGGTGTCCGGCACGAACGATATAACTATCTTGCATATCTAGGATACGAGCCATCAAAGCATCCGCTTTCTCTTGATTTACTCCGGGTATATACAATTTGCAAACCAGCGCTTCCGTGAACAATTCACCAGCCACGTAGCTGATCTCTTTCTTTAAAATTCTTCTTTTAGCCATAATTATTTCATATTTAATTATCCACAAATATAGAACATATGTTATTAAATACCGAGGAAAGGCCAAGAAAAAACATAAAATGAATTATCTTTGCAGCGGTGAAATCATTGATTATAAACAAATCAAATATGAACGAAATGATAAAGACGCCAGAGTTTCTCTTTGAAAGCAGCTGGGAAGTCTGTAATAAAGTGGGAGGTATTTATACCGTACTATCGACTAAAGCTCATACGCTTCAACAAATTTTTAACGACAAAGTAATATTCATCGGTCCGGATGTGTGGGCAAACACAACCGCTCCCGATTTTACGGAAGACGCATCTTTGTTTGAGGATTGGAGAAAGCACGCCGAGGCAGTAGATCACTTGAAAGTTAAGGTTGGTCGCTGGAACGTACCGGGTACCCCCCTGTTATACTGGTAGATTTCAAGTCCTACTTCAGTGAACGAGACGCCTTTTTCTATTCTATGTGGGAAAATTTCCGAGTTGACTCCATCCACGCCTACGGCGATTACGATGAGTCTTGTATCTTCGCATATGCGGTCGGTAAGGTAATAGAGAGTTTCTATCACTTTTACAAACTGGAAAACAAGAAGTCGCCGCCCTATTCAACGAATGGATGTTGGCGATGGGAGCGCTTTACATTCAAAAGCAAATCCCTGCCATAGCGACACTTTTCACGACGCATGCCACATCGATCGGACGCTCTATCGCCGGTAACAACAAAGCGTTATACGCTTATATGGACGGTTACAACGGCGATCAGATGGCTAAGGAGCTAAACATGGAGCCAAGCATTCCGTAGAGAAGCAGGCCGCCCATTACGTGGATTGCTTCACGACCGTAAGCGATATCACGGCCCGTGAATGTAAACAGTTATTGGATAAGGCACCGGATATCGTTACCCCGAACGGCTTTGAGCCCAACTTCGTACCCGAGGTAAGGAATACGCTAAAAAGCGGAAGGAGGCACGTCGTACATTAATTAATGTAGCGGAGAAATTATTGGGCTGCTCCATCGACCCGAACGCTTTGCTGGTTTCCACCAGTGGCCGCTATGAATACAGAAATAAAGGTATCGATGTCTTCATCGAGGCGATGAACCGTGTACGTACGTCCGGACGCCTGCAGCGTGAGGTCGTCGCCTTTATCATGGTACCGGCTTGGGTACGTGCTGCCCGTGCGGATTTAAAAGAGGCGATCGAGCAGGACATAAAGACGACCTCTCCGCTTCAAATCCCTTTCATTACGCACTGGTTGCATAATATGCCAGAAGATAAGGTCTTGAATTATATCAACCACGCCGGCTTCACGAACGCGGCATCCGAAAAACTAAAGATCATATTCGTTCCTTGTTATTTGGACGGTAAAGGAGGTATTTTCAATAAGACCTATTATGATATGCTGATAGGGATGGACGCTACCGTATATCCTTCCTACTACGAGCCGTGGGGATATACCCCGCTGGAAAGTATCGCTTTCGGTATACCGACGATCACGACCAATCTGGCCGGTTTCGGTATGTGGGCGAAGAAAACGGTATCCGGAGATAACCTTAGCGAAGGCGTAGAGGTTATTAATCGTACGGATTTCAATTATTTTGAGGTAGCGGACGCTATCATGAACTCCATCCTGCTCTCAGCCAAAAGGATGCTACGGACATCGAGGAAATCAAACAGCGTTGTTTCGATCTCGCTCGAAAAGCTGAATGGAGCAAGTTTATCGACTATTATCTGACCGCATTCGACATCGCCATAAAGCATGCCGAGGAAAGAAACAGCTAAATATTGCTCATAATTAATAAGATAATGCTATCTTTGCACTCGTTTTTAGACAAACACTTTAAACTTCACGATAATGAAAATTAAGGCGAATAACGCAAACAGTCCTATTTGGAAGGACGTCTACTCACATTCCAAGCTTCCACAACAGTTGGAACCACTTAATGAGATCGCTACGAATCTTTGGTGGGTATGGAATCATGAAGGCGCTAAACTATTTGGCAAGATCGACAAACAACTTTGGAAATCCACAGAAGGTAACCCTGTACAGCTATTGCAAAGCCTTTCACACAAACGTATGGAAGAGATCTTAGCAGATAAGGAGTTAATGGCTGAAATCCAAAAGGTATACGCTGATTTCAAAGCTTATATCAATGTAAAACCCGACAAGACACAACCGTCTGTAGCCTACTTCAGCATGGAGTACGGTTTGACCAATGTATTAAAGATTTACTCAGGTGGTCTGGGAGTATTAGCCGGTGACTACTTGAAAGAGGCCAGCGATAGCAATATCGATTTATGTGCCGTAGGTTTCTTGTATCGTTACGGATATTTCACACAGACTTTGTCCATGGACGGTCAGCAGATCGCCAATTACGAGCCGCAAAATTTCAATGCCCTGCCGTTGACTCAGGTATTGCAGTCGAACGGAGAGCCGATGGTATTGGAAGTTCCTTATCCGGGCAGAACCGTTTACGTTCATATCTGGAAAGTTAGCGTAGGTCGTGTACCTTTGTACTTAATGGATACGGATATTCCTCAGAACAGCGAATGGGATCGTTCCATCACGCACCAATTATATGGTGGCGACTGGGAGAACCGTATGAAACAAGAGTATTTGTTGGGTATCGGTGGTATCATGATGCTGAACAAGTTAGGTATCAAGAAACAAATTTATCACTGCAACGAGGGGCACGCCGCTTTGATCAACGCTCAGCGTTTGGTAGACTATATCCAGAACGACGGCCTTTCATTCAACCAAGCGTTGGAGGTAGTTCGTGCTTCCGCCCTCTATACGGTACACACTCCGGTTCCGGCAGGTCACGATTACTTTGACGAGGGTTTATTCGGACGTTACATGGGTGAGTTCCCCGGCAAGTTAGGTATTAGCTGGCAAGACTTCATCGATATGGGACGTGAGAACCCGGGCTCTAACGAGAAATTCTCCATGAGCGTATTCGCCTTGAACACTTGCCAAGAGGCTAACGGCGTAAGCTGGTTGCACGGTAAGGTTTCTCAGCGTATGTTCGCCCCGGTTTGGAAAGGTTACTTCCCGGATGAACTGCACGTTGGTTATGTAACGAACGGTGTGCACATGCCGACTTGGGCCGCTACGGAGATGAAGAAATTCTATGCGGATAAATTAGGCACGAAGCTTTTCGAGGATCAATCAAATCGCAAATGTTGGGAAGGAATCCAGAATGTATCCGACGAGGAAATCTGGAATCTCCGTATGACCTTGAAGAATAAATTGATTGATTACATCCGTGTTCAATATAAAGATAGCTGGTTGAAGAACCAAGGTGATCCTTCTAAGGTAGTTTCCATCCTTGAGAAGATCAATCCGAATGCCTTGTTGATTGGTTTCGGTCGTCGTTTCGCTACTTACAAGCGTGCGCACTTGTTGTTCACGGACTTAGACCGTTTGGCTAAGATCGTTAACAATGAGAAGTTCCCGATTCAGTTCGTATTCACCGGTAAGGCTCACCCGGCTGATGGTGGTGGTCAAGGTTTGATCAAACACATCGTAGAGATCTCTCGCCGTCCGGAGTTCTTAGGAAAGATCATCTTCTTGGAGAACTACGATATGCGTTTGGCTCGCCGTTTGATCTCTGGTGTAGACGTATGGTTGAACACGCCGACTCGTCCGTTAGAGGCTTCCGGTACTTCCGGTGAGAAAGCCGAGATGAACGGTGTATTGAACTTCTCCGTTCTTGACGGTTGGTGGTATGAGGGTTACGTAGAAGGCGCAGGTTGGGCATTGACCGACAAGCGTACGTACGAGAACCAACAATATCAAGATCAGTTGGATGCCGCTACGATCTATCACATCTTGGAAACTGAGATCATCCCGACTTACTACGCTAAGAACAGCAAGGGTTACTCTCCGGACTGGATCCAATATATCAAGAACTCTATCGCCAAGATCGCTCCTGATTATACGATGAAACGTATGTTGGACGATTATGAGGATCGTTTCTATCACAAATTGGCTACTCGTTCCGCTCATATTTCCGCTAACAACTACGAGATCGCTAAGCAATTAGCTGCTTGGAAAGAGGAAGTTGCGCAACATTGGGATAGCTTCCAAGTGGAATCTTTCACTTGCGACCAAGATTTGACGGTGAACGGCCCGGTTGTAGGAAAAGAATACAACTTCAATTTGGTAATCGACCGTCATGAACTACAAGGTATGTTAGGTGCTGAAATGGTTGTCATGAAGGAAGATCCGGAGAAACACACGCTGTCACCAATCAATACCGCTCAGTTCGAGTTGATGAAGGAAGAAGGCTCCAAGTTATTCTTCAAGTTAACGACCACTCCTTCCGAGGCTGGTAACCATAAGATAGGCTTCCGTGTATATCCTGTAAACAAGGAGTTGCCTCACCGTATGGACTTCGCTTATGTACGTTGGATTCAGTTATAATCGGCAACAAGTAAAACAAATAATCAAGAAAGAGGATGCGTCATGCACCCTCTTTTTTTATGCCATACCCAGCTATGCTTTACAGCGACTAAAACCTATGGTTACGAGCCGTAATGCATAGGGTTTCATATAGTCCGTTGAATACCCATGAATTAAAAAAGGAAGCCACACGACAGGCAGCTTCCTTTTTCAATAGGATACGAATATTTTCAAGCTTAGAAAGCGTAGTCCAAACTTAATCCGAACACCTTGTTGGTGCGGCTATACACATTCTGCCCAGGAAGTCCCGTGCCGCAGTAGTTGTCCATCTTCTTGGTATAATCGTGGTAAGTTGTCCACATATATCCCACGTTCAAAGCCATTTTTTCGCTCAACATCACTTTAGCACCAAAGCCCAGCGAATAAGAATCGCAGGAGAAACTAACATCACTTTGGAAATTATCAGACAAACCATAATCTGTAATTTGAGCGCCACCGCTAATGGTCAATCTCTTGACAACATCCCACTCTATACCAAACAGATACTCATTCGTACCTCTTTCCAGTTCCTTCTGCTTTCCACCGGCCATTCCCGCCTTCTTGTCATCGAAGAAGTGATACTCAACAGAAGCCTTCAACATGGGCAAAAACCGATAAGAAGCTGCCACCGAAAGCATGGAAGGAATATCGTTCGGCGTATTTACACCATGCTTATAAGGGCCAACCAAATCTTCCGCACTGTCGGGATAATCCAACTTCTTGGTATTATTTTCAATGTTCAAGTTCGTCTTAAACTCATATTTAGCTCCGAAATTGAATTTACCATATTTGACATCGACACCCAAAACCGGTGTTAACCCCCAACCTGTCTGATCGCAATCCAAAGCCAGGTTCATTAAATCCGCTCCACCAAAATTCTGTTTTAATTTTGCATCCAGATACCCGTCATAGTTTCCTGAGAAATAGTTCATCCGGCCACCGGCAAAGGCAGAAAGCCAATCCGTGATCTTGTATGATAGGCCAAGTTGTAGGGAATAAATATACTGTTTTCCGTCCATCGCACTGTTAATAGTATACATATCCGGCGTGACGATGGGACTTTGACCGCCAGTCTTTATATATTTCGCTACACTTTCCTTGAAGATACCGGCCATAGCAGCCGATTCGAACATTGGCAGGCCATCGTCAAACGAAGCCTTACCACCTCCACCCGTAATGGCAAAGAAACCGGAGATCGTCCAATCACCTTTTTTGTAAGCCGCAAAAACACTCGGAATCACGGGAGCGGCTGCCTTTCCTTTGTAATACTTTTTATAGGGAACGTCGCTCACTGTCGGCACCTTATTCACTGGGTCGAAACCATTGTATGTACTGAAAGAGGCATCGATATCCCGGGTCTGGAAAGCACTTTGGATACTCACACCAATGCGGAAACCGTCTGTCGGCAAAAAAGAAAGACCCGCCGGGTTTGACAAAGCGCCGTCTATATCAATTGCAGCACCTCGCGAAAGTGACCTTAAAAAGGCTGCATGCTGATTCGTATTCGTCAAATATCCTCCAGCGAAAGAAACCAAAGGCATCATCATCAATGCCGCACCTAATACTACTTTTTTCTTCATGTTTTACTTTTCTTGATTACAAAACGGTCGCAAAGATAAATACTTTTTTCAAATACTGCACACTTTTAATAAAAATGTGCCGCACAAAACAGCAAATACTGTGCAAACACATAAGACTAATTAACAATAGAAGAGCCGCAAAGGTAGTAACGTGAAATCAGGTATTAGTTATAATCAAAAAGAATCATCCTAATCAGAAAAGGATATATACAGCAAGTACTAAAGAAGATATACTTACTTTACCCAAAAAGATATACTACAAGTGCCAAGTAAGTATAACTTCTATTTTTCCGAAATAAATCGTATATTTGTCTCTATAACTTAATTCTTTAAACCGTATAGATAAAATGAAAAGACTAGCATTACTTGCGGCTCTCTTACTGCCTCTATCCATGGCTTTCGCCCAACAGAACGTAGGATTCAAGACCGATAAGGTAGAACCTCTCGTGATCAACCCAGACAATAGCGTCACTTTCTATGTAGAAGCCCCAAAAGCGAAGTCCGTCTCCGTAAAAGGAGACTGGGAAGCCAACGAGGGCAATGGCCAGATGACGAAAGGGAAAAACGGTACATGGAGCTATACGACTCCCCCACTGCCATCCGAAATGTACACCTATCGTTTAAACATAGATGGTATTTACAACATCGCCCCAAACAACCCATTCTCTTGCCGTGACGTAGGCACCTTGTTCAGCCTGTTCTATATCAACGGGGGAAATGGGGATTATTATCAAGTACGTGACGTGCCCCATGGCGATGTAACGACCACGTGGTATCACTCGGATATCCTCGGGAGCGAACGTAGGCTTAGCGTTTATACACCTCCTTTTTACGATAAGAACATCCAGTCTTATCCCGTTCTGTACCTGTTACACGGCAGTGGCGGCGACGAGAACGCTTGGCTGGAGCTTGGCCGTACCGCCCGTATCATGGATAACTTGATTGCCGAAGGCAAGATACAGCCAATGCTTGTCGTTATGCCAAACGGCAATCCCAGTAAACAGGCCGCTCCCGGCGAAACATCCGATAACCTGAATTACAAGCCAGCCATGAGCAACAGCTTCCCCGGTTATAAGGATGGCTCGTACGAGAAGAGTTTCACCGAGATCATTCATTTCATCGATAACCGTTACCGTACGATCCCGGATAAGCGACACCGAGCCATAGCCGGACTTTCGATGGGTGGTTTCCATACATTATATATATCATTGAATTATCCGGACTATTTTAACTATATAGGACTTTTCTCCGCTGGGCTCAGCGCAAATGGTGTAGACCCCAATAGCCCGATGTACACGAACCTCGACGAGAAGTTAGGAAACCTCAAGAGATCCGGTTATCAATTGTTCTGGATCGGTATCGGAAAGGACGATTTCCTGTACGACGCGAACCAGCAATTCCGCCAGCGAATGGATAGCCTAGATATGAAATACCAGTACGTAGAATCCACCCGAGGACATATCTGGGCCAATTGGCGGGCTTATCTCCTCCAATTCGCTCCTAAGCTTTTCAAATAAATGACATGAGCAGATGAATCATAATATACCGCAATACGACTTCTATAAACACAAATACGGCGATGAGCTACTTATCGACGTCGTTCCCTTGAACACGATCAAGAAATATCTCAAGGAACAACCCGTACATATATTGACGTATTACGATATAACATTGATCACTAGCGGGGAGGGAGAATTCCTTATCGATCATCAAGCGAACCGGGTAAAGCCTCAAGATATCATCTTTACCCGGCCCGGTGAAATACGCAAATGGGACGATAAAACGATACAAGACGGATTCGCTCTTATCTTTGAGGAAGAGTTCCTGCTCTCTTTTTTCAATGATCCGGCATTTCTCCGGAACCTCTCTTATTTCCATACAGAAAGACGGTCTTCCAAGCTCAGTCTCGACAAGAAAGCCCATGGCCGCATCTCCGAGTTGATCTCGGAGATCGATAAAGAGATCAAGAACTATCAGTCGAAAGACAAACACTTACTCCGGGCCTTGTTGTACGAGACATTAATGTTGCTCAACAGGTTATATTCTAACTCGAACGCTTTACCACCAGACACAAACGCCCGATCTAAAAGCATCTATGTAGACCGATTTATCGAGTTAGTAAACCATTCCTTCAAGCAAGATCATTCCATCCGGAGCTATGCCGATCAGCTTTGCATCACCCCGAACTACCTGAATGAGATCGTGAAAAACGCTACAGGCATCAACGCTAAACAATACATCCTAAACAAAATACTAATCGAGAGCAAACGACTATTGACTTATACAGACTTGCCTATATCCGCCATAACGGAAGCTCTAGGTTACGAGGATCCATCCTATTTCATCCGTCTATTTCGTTCCCAAACAAACATGACCCCGCTAAACTATCGCAGGAATACAAAACCGTAAAAAGTACTATTTCCTCCTTTATACGTATTATACGAACTCCATTCGGTATGTCTAATTTTGCCTCTATCAATAAATAAAGCATCATGAGACAATACAAATCATGGATAGCGGCTCTCATATTAGGAAGCACGTTATCCGTTAACGCACAACAAAAGAATATGGAGAACAAAACATTAAACGAGAACATCCCGAGATGATCATCTCCCTTGAAAAAGAGGCTCTAGCCTCGACCGACCCGATGGCATTCGTAGAGCTTTCAGACACCGACGTGATTTACTTCGATCCTTCCCTAGAGACGAAAATAGAGGGATTGGAACAACTGCGCACTTATTATAAAGGTATGCAACTTCCTCCTGCAGATCATTTCGACATGATCCGCCCGGTCGTACAAGTCGCGCAAAACATAGCGGTCCTCACATTCAACCTTGATAGCTACTTATCCGACAAGGTAATAAAATGGAACTGCACCGAGGTTTACAGACGCAACCCCGACAACCAGTGGAAGATCATACAAACCCACTGGTCTTACGTGAAACCGCTAGATTAAAGTTAAAACATTTGCCGCTTTCTGAACCAAAACGGTTCGTAAAATGTATTATATAGACTATTCACTAAACACAAATTATATGATACGGAATTTACTGAAAGCGCAAATGCGCTTACATTTAGCACGATGTTCCTGTTACTCCTCGCCGGATGCAACAAGAACACGATTATTTTTGAGGATGGAACAACCCCGAACGGCTCTTCGGGAAACGAGGACCCGGGAAACAGCACGTTGGTGACCTTCAACGCCTCCGTGGAGGGCCGGAACCTATTACGTTCCATGTCTCCCATGAATAAAGGGATACAAAGCAGGGTTTATGTCTTCGACAGCAGCGCAGGAACCAAGGGAAGCCCCGAGGCGTCAGGTCTTTACATAACCTCATCTCCCGGGGTGTTAACAGGAAGTGACGGATATAAAATGTTTCTCTCCAATGGCACTTATAAATTCTACGCCGTATCCGACAATTTCTCCACGATCCCCCCGACATTCACGAGTGGCGTATCCGAACCCCTCTTCAACGGTATCGATTATCTTTGGTGGAGCGCCATACAACAGGATGTTAATAGCTCCCAAATCAATATACCGATTGTTTATGGGCATGTGGCTACCCAAGTCGTAGTAGAATTAACCGGCGGTGAAGGTATCACGATCAACCAATTGGTCTCCGCCATGATCACACCTCCCGAAACCGGGGCGACCATGGATCTGGCACAGGTATCATCACTCCCGCCACCGCTTTCGGGAAAGCGGATAAGATGGGGATAAACGGATTAACCGCCCAATATATCATGTTGCCGATAAGACATACGGCTCCAATGACTCTCACGCTGGAAATATCCGCCGACAATGAAAACAGTACCCGCACCTATACCACCCAGATCCCTCTTCCGGATGGCGAGTTGAAAGCGGGAAACTCTTATTTATTTAAAGCGGTAATCAACGGTAATTCGGTCACTTTGGCCAGTGTCAACGTAAAAGACTGGACAGATGTGGACGAGACAGGAAAGCCCCTTTATCCTACCCAGAATTAAAGCCCGGTTCCTATTTTCCGTATCAATGAGTATTGGTACGAATATGCCTATATTTACCCCGTCACCTCTAAAAACAATACGAATATGATCGAGATTCCCGAATCCGCCACCATTGGCAAACAGGCTAGCGAAACGCTAAAGGGTAAACGGATAGCGCATGTTATCGAGTCGAACAGTCCTCACCGTTTCACGTTCTATAATGGCGATCCGGCGGAATACTCAAATAGGCTGGTAGGACGAACGGTCCTAGGCGCCCAAGGCTATGGCGCATTCGTGGACATCCTTATGGACGCGGATACCCACCTCTTAATCGGAGACGGAACCAATATGCGTTATTATACCTCCGCGGAAAAGGCCCCGAAGAAATATCAGCTTATGATCGTATTTGAGGACGACTCGTTCCTAGCTTTCACGGTTTCGATGTATGGTTCCATCTACGCTTTCAAAGGTGAGTTTGACAATCCCTATTACCAAGGTAGCATCCATAAGCTATGTCCGTTGGACGAGAGATTCGATAAAGCCTATTTTATCAGTCTCATCCGGAATCTCAAGAAAGATATATCCGCAAAGGCGTTACTCGCCACCGAGCAACGTATTCCGGGCCTGGGCAACGGAGTTTGCCAAGATATCTTGTTCAATGCCCGGATCTCCCCGAAACGAAAAATATCGACTTTATCAGAAGAGGATATAGACCGCCTCTTCAACACCGTGAAATCCACGCTGGAAGAGATGACTCGCGGAGGAGGCCGGGATACGGAGAAGGATCTATACGGCGCCTTAGGCAATTACCGCACGATCCTATCGAAGAACACCTACCATGACCCTTGCCCCATCTGCGGCGAACGGATACAGAAAGAGGCTTACCTCGGAGGCAGCATTTATTATTGCCCGCATTGCCAGCGAGAAAGATAAGTAATACGCTTAAATTGACAATATGACAATATGTAATCTGAAGCCCCGGAGAATCGTTTTTTCCGGGCACAGGTACATGCTGTTACTAAATACGAGAAAAAATATCAGCAATCAATTGTATTATAGCACTTTGCTTAAATATACCCTTTCATTCTAGCGAGATTAATTCATCCTATCTCATATTTATGCAGGAGAAAGGTGCTTTTCATACGGATGCATCGCCCATTTCTATAGGTTGCGTACCCAATTCCTACCGTATGTATCGCCAAACACATACGGTAGCGTTGCCTAACACTGGCTTTCGCGTTACCTAATCCCATTACTTCGTCTCCCAACAGGGGCATTCACGCAAAAAAACAGGGTAAAATGGATAATTTGACCATAAAGCACTCCCTATTTCTTCTATTCGCAAAAAGGTCCTGTCATCATAATCCCGGATTTTCAAACAAAACGTCAAGGTTATCGCATTTTCGCTTACAACATCATTGAAGCCAACCGCAAAACAGATTGCCGCCCCCTGCTTTTGCGAGTGTTTTACAAACATAGAGTTTTGCAGGTGAGCCGTTATTCTTGATAAGTGAGGAAAAAGAAAAAGCCCTGTAATCTTTAAATTACAGAGCTTTACTTTATTTTGCTTTCTTTGAAGCGGTCCGGACGGGACTCGAACCCGCGACCCCATGCGTGACAGGCATGTATTCTAACCAGCTGAACTACCGAACCTCTTTTCTTTTATCGCTATCTCTCTCGATTGCGGTGCAAAGGTAAGTATTATTTTTAAACCTGCAATAGCTGACGCAAAAAAATATCATATTTGATAGCAAAAATATCTGGAGAGACCTCAGAAGCTACATAATTATGCCGCCCCTATCCCCTTCCCGATCACACCAGTTTATCACAAATACATTTCATTTTGGAACTTTTCAATCGCCATTCATAATTATGTAATGATAATTTGTTACTTTTGCGACTCAATATAAATGCTTAACAACAATGGACGTTGCCATTATTAAATATAATGCCGGAAACATCTACTCGGTAGATTACGCTTTGAAGCGGTTGGGCGTTACCCCGATCATCACGGCTGATCCGGAATTATTAAATAAAGCGGATAAGGTTATCTTTCCCGGAGTAGGTGAAGCTTTCACGACCATGGAGTATTTAAGGGAGCATAAATTGGATCAGGTGATCTTGAACCTAAAGCAACCGGTACTCGGGATATGCCTCGGCATGCAATTGATGTGCATGCGTTCGGAGGAGGGAAACGCTGATTGCTTGGGGATCTTCCCTACGGAAGTAAAACGTTTCATTCCGCGAAAGCATGAGGACAAGGTTCCTCACATGGGTTGGAATACCTTGACAAACGTTAAAAGCGGCCTATTCAATGAGCGATTGGAGAACAAATTTGTTTACTTCGTACATAGTTATTATGTACCTGTAAATGAATATACGGCGGCTACGACCGATTACATCCTTCCGTTCAGCGCCGCTTTACATAAGGACAACTTCTACGCGACACAGTTCCATCCGGAAAAAAGTGGATCGGTAGGAGAGGTTATATTGAAAAACTTTTTAAAGATATGATTGAGCTTATTCCCGCTATAGATATAATAGATGGCAAATGCGTCCGGTTGACGCAAGGAGATTACGCGACCAAGAAGGTTTACAACGAAGATCCTCTGGAGGTGGCCAAGATGTTCGAGGGTAACGGCATCCGGCGTTTGCATGTGGTAGATTTGGATGGAGCCCGCGAGGGACGCATCATCAACTACCGCATCCTTGAGCGGATAGCGACCCGGACTTCCTTGATCATTGATTTCGGAGGGGGCTTGAAACAAGAGGATGATCTGGAGATCGCCTTCGAAAGCGGCGCCCAGATGGTAACCGGAGGCAGTATCGCCGTGAAGAACCCGGAAATGTTCACCTCTTGGATCAGCAAGTTCGGTAGCGAGAAAATCATATTAGGGGCCGATGCCAAAGAAAAGAAGATCGCCATCAGCGGTTGGGAGGAAACGACCAGCCAAGAGTTGATTCCTTTTATCAAAGGATATTACGACAAGGGGATTACCAAGGTGATCTGCACGGATATCGCACGGGATGGTATGCTGCAAGGCCCGGCTATCGATTTATATAAAGAGATACGGGACGAGATCCCCTTCCTTTATATCATAGCGAGCGGTGGCGTAAGCTCGATCGAGGATATTGAGAAATTATCTGAGGCTGGGATTCCCGCTGTCATTTTCGGCAAGGCCATTTATGAGGGGAAGATCCAGTTGAAAGATTTACTTCGTTTTACTTGAAATAATAAAATAGATATATGCTAGCCAAGAGAATTGTTCCCTGTCTGGATATAAAGGATGGAAAGACCGTAAAAGGCATCAACTTCGTGAACTTTCGCGACGCTGGAGACCCCGTGGAGTTGGGCGCCCAGTACAGCCGTGAAGGGGCCGACGAATTAGTGTACTTGGATATTACCGCCTCACACGAGGGGCGAAAGACTTTCACCGAGTTGGTAAAACAAGTGGCGGCCCATATCAGCATCCCTTTTACCGTGGGTGGAGGTATCAACGAATTGAAGGACGTGGATCGTTTGCTTAGCGCTGGCGCCGATAAGGTCTCGATCAACTCGGCGGCTTTACGTAACCCGGCATTAATCGAGGAGATCGCCAAGAACTTTGGTAGTCAGGTATGCGTAGTCGCTATCGACGCTAATTTTGAGAACAATGACTGGCTATGCTATCTAAACGGAGGGCGTGTCCCGACGGATAAGTATTTGTTTCAATGGGCCTCGGAAGCGGAAAGCCGTGGCGCCGGCGAGATCCTTTTCACCAGTATGACGCACGATGGCGTAAAAGACGGATACGCGAACGACGCTCTGGCTACCTTGGCCGATACGTTGCATATCCCGGTTATCGCCTCCGGTGGAGCGGGAAAGATGGAACATTTCCGGGATACGTTTTCCAACGGGAAAGCGGACGCGGCTTTAGCGGCCAGCGTTTTCCATTTCGGCGAGATACGGATAGGCGACTTGAAGCAATACCTCAAGGACGAGGGGATCAATGTAAGGATATAACACATTATATATAAAGATGAAATTAGATTTCGAGAAAATGGGCGGATTAATTCCCGCTATCGTACAAGACAACAACACTAGTAAGGTATTAATGTTGGGCTTCATGAATCAAGAAGCTTATGATGAGACAGTAAGTACGGGTAAGGTTACATTCTTTAGCCGCACGAAAAACCGTTTGTGGATGAAGGGAGAGAGTAGCGGAAATACGTTGCAGGTGGTTAGCATCACGGCGGATTGCGACAACGATACATTATTGATCAAGGCGATTCCAGCCGGACCGGTTTGTCATACGGGAGCGGATACTTGTTTCGGCGAGAAGAACGTAGAGGATATCATGTTCTTGAAATACTTGCAGAACTTCATCGAGCGTCGCCGTCAAGAAATGCCGGAAGGTTCCTATACGACTACCTTATTCCAGAAAGGCGTGAATCGTATGGCCCAGAAAGTCGGCGAAGAAGCGGTAGAGACCGTTATCGAGGCGACCAACGGAACCGAGGACGGTTTCATCTATGAGGCATCCGACTTGGTTTACCACTTAATCGTATTATTGACAAGCAAGGGACTTCGTCTGGAAGACCTCGCCCGTGAATTAAAGAAAAGACATAAAGGTTGATAAATTCTATGGAAGAAGATATTCTACTCAAATTAGAGAACGTGGAGATATGCCGTGAGGAAAACAGGGTATTACACGACGCATGCCTCACGCTTCGTAACGGAGAGTTCGTATATGTGATCGGAAAGGTAGGCTCCGGTAAAAGCAGCCTGCTCAAGTCCTTGTATTGCGAGATACCGATCTTGCGAGGCGAGGCACGTATCATGGATTACAACCTCACCAAGATGAAGCGGAAGGATATCCCTTATTTGCGTAGGAAACTAGGTATCGTCTTCCAAGATTTTCAATTGTTGACCGACCGTTCCGTCTCCAAGAATCTGGAATTCGTGCTGAAAGCCACCGGATGGAAAAAGAAAAGCGAGATCAAGGAACGGATAGACAACGTGCTCCGTCAGGTAGGCATGCAAGACAAAGGCTATAAAATGCCGCATGAGCTATCCGGCGGGGAACAACAACGTATCGTTATTGCCCGTGCCCTTCTGAACAACCCCAAGTTGATACTGGCGGATGAGCCGACCGGCAACTTGGACCCGGAGACGAGCGGACAAATCGTACAACTCTTACACGACATCTGCCAGCAGGGAACGGCGGTGATTATGACCACTCATAACTATACGATCGTGCATAATTATCCTGCCCGCATAGTAAAATGCGAGAATGCCTGTCTAAGTGATGTCAGAGAATAATTTTTTTGTAACTTTGCGGTCGCATTCGATTGAAAAAGAAAACAATTTAATATAGAACAAAAGAAGATGAAAGTTTTAAAGTTTGGCGGTACTTCTGTGGGATCTGCACAGAGAATGAAAGATGTAGCGAAACTGATCACGGGAGACCGTAAGATCGTTGTATTGTCAGCCATGTCGGGTACAACCAACTCGTTAGTCGAGATTTCCGACTACCTGTACAAAAAGAACCCAGACGGAGCGAATGAGATCATCAACAAGCTTGCCATGAAATATATGGGCCATGTTGAGGAACTATACAGCACCGAGGAATATAAACAGAAGGCCAAAGAACTGATAAAATCTCATTTCGAATATATCCGTACGTTCACGAAGGATCTGTTTACCTTGTTCGAGGAAAAGGTTGTCTTGGCACAAGGAGAGTTGATCTCTACGGGTATGATGAATCTTTATTTGAACGAATGCGGCGTGAAATCCGTATTGATCCCGGCTTTGGATTATATGCGTACGGATAAGAACGCGGAACCGGATCCTGTCTATATCAAAGAGAAATTGGTGAAATTGCTCACTGATAATAAGGATGCTGATCTATACATCACACAAGGTTATATCTGCCGCAACGCTTACGGCGAGATCGATAACCTACAACGAGGTGGTAGCGACTATAGCGCATCCTTAATCGGTGCGGCTATCGGTGCGGAAGAGATCCAGATCTGGACAGACATCGACGGTATGCACAATAACGACCCTCGTATCGTACAGGGAACGTCTCCAGTCCGTCAATTGCATTTCGAGGAAGCTGCCGAATTAGCTTATTTCGGAGCCAAGATCCTTCACCCGACTTGTATATTGCCGGCTAAATTGAACAACATCCCGGTTCGTTTGTTAAATACGATGCAGCCGGACGCTCCGGGTACATTGATCTCTAACGCAATCGAGAAAGGTAAGATCAAGGCGGTTGCCGCCAAAGACAATATTACCTCTATCAAGATCAAGAGCGGACGTATGTTGCTAGCTACAGGTTTCTTGCGTAAGGTATTCGAGACTTTCGAGAACTACCAGACTCCGATCGATATGGTTACAACCTCCGAAGTGGGTGTCTCCGTTACGATCGATAACCGCAAGCATCTGGAAGAGATCGTTGACGATTTGAAGAAGTACGGAACCGTGACCGTAGACGAGGATATGGTTATCGTTTGCGTGGTTGGCGACCTAGAATGGGATAACATCGGCTTCGAGGCTCGTATCGTACAGGCCATGAAGGATGTCCCGGTTCGCATGATCTCCTACGGAGGAAGCAACTACAACGTCTCCTTGCTGATTAAGGCCTCGGACAAGCAGAGAGCGCTGCAAGCTCTAAGCGATCATTTATTTAACAACAAATAAAAACAAACGAGGGCGGCCTTTTACAGACTGCCCTTATTTATCTTTATATAATTTCGTATAATATGCTCAAAGGAACATTTCCTGTAGAAAAGTTCAAACAGCTTTCTACGCCTTTTTATTATTATGATGTCAAGCTATTGCAAGACACATTAGACGTAGTAAAAACCGAATCCGGGAAATATGGTTACCACGTGCATTATGCCGTGAAAGCGAATGCCAATCCCCGTATCCTTTCCATCATAGCGGCAAACGGCTTGGCGCAGACTGCGTAAGTGGCGGCGAGGTACAGGCTGCTTTAGATGCCGGTTTTCCTGCCGATAAGATTGTCTTTGCCGGTGTCGGCAAACGGATTGGGAGATCAACCTAGGACTGGACAATGATATTTTCTGCTTTAACGTGGAATCCGCCGTTGAGCTGGAAATTATCAATGAGCTGGCGGCCACCAAGAATAAAGTAGCCTCTATCGCCCTTCGTATCAACCCGGAAGTGGATGCCCATACACATGCAAAGATCACGACAGGTATGAAGGAGAATAAATTCGGTATCAACCTTAGCCAATTAGGAGGTGTACTGGATAAATTAAAGGAGATGAAGAATGTGAAGTTGATCGGTATCCATAGCCATATCGGTTCACAGATCACGGACATGTCTAGCTTCCGCAATTTGGTAATTCGTTTCAACGAGATACAGGAAGAACTGGAAGCTCACGGGGTTACGGTGGAGAACCTGAACTTCGGAGGTGGATTAGGTATCGATTACTATCACCCGAATCATTTATCGATCCCGGCTTTCGATAACTATTTCGCGGCCATTCATAAACTGCTTCAAGTACGTCCGGGTCAACAGGTACATTTTGAGCCGGGACGTTCGATCGTCGCTCAATGCGGAACATTAATCTCTAAGGTATTATATGTCAAGGAAGGAGAGACGAAGAAATTCGCTATCCTTGACGCAGGTTTCACGGAATTGATCCGCCCGGCGATGTACGACGCTTATCACCGTATCGAGAACATCAGCAGCGATGAGACAGTAGAGACTTACGATGTAGTGGGCCCGATCTGTGAGTCATCGGATGTATTCGGTAAGGATGTAGAGTTGAATAAGGCTCATCGTGGCGACTTGATCGCCCTTCGTTCCGCCGGCGCTTATGGCGAGGTCATGGCCTCCCAATACAACTGCCGTCATTTACCGAAAGCCTATTATTCCGATACGATAAAATAATGAGCCAATTGATCAATGTGCCAATATGCCAATGTAAATACCTTGAGTAGCTTATTGGCACATTGGCGTATTAATCATATTGGCTCATTAATGATATTGGCACATTGGCATATTAATCACATTGGCACATTATTATGTTTCTACTCAATAATACAGAGCTTTTCCTATTGGGAATCTCCTTAATAGGGTTCGTTATCTTATCTCTTTATTATCTGATCGCTTATGCCCGCCCTTTACGTGCGTCAAAACGAACGGATGATACCTTAGAGGAAGGTAATAAACTCCCCGTATCCATCATCATATACGCTAAAAATGATTCTGAGAACCTCAAGAAACACCTTCCTGCGTTACTTACACAAGATTACCCTGAATATCAGGTAGTCGTTATCAACGATGGCTCAAGCGACGATACCGACGATACGCTAAAGTTCTTTCAAAATGAGTATAAACATTTGTATCATACTTACGTCCCCTCGGCCGCTCGCTACCTAAGCCGCCGTAAACTGGCGTTTACCTTAGGTGTGAAAGCGGCCAAATACGATATTCTTCTATTCACGGAGGCGAATTGCCAACCGCTCAACGATCAATGGTTATCCGCCATGGTTGGTGGATACACACCCGAGACCAGTATTATCTTGGGCTACTGCAAATACAGCAACTACAAGGGATTCTTTCATAAGTTGATCGCCTATGATAACTTATTGACGGGTTTACGTTATCTATCTTCCGCCCTCTCCCATCACCCATATACCGGAAACGGACGAAATTTATCTTATCGGAAAGAGTTATTCTTCAAGCATAAAGGTTACTACCAATCCTTGAACTTGCATGCGGGAGACGATGACTTATTCATCAACGAAGCCTCGACCAAGGAGAATACGAAAGTAATTTATACCCCGGACAGCCTAACGGAAATGGATCAAATCGAACGTTTTGGAATCTGGAAAGAGATGAAGGTTTCCCGTGCTGCCACTCAACGGTATTACAAAGGAAGCGCCTTGACATTCTATCATCTCGAATCCACTTGTTTCTACCTTTTCCAAGCATCGGTTATCGTTACGGTAGTGATCGGATTACAGGGCAATTGGCTAATCTCCTTGATCGCCGTATTATTATATTTGACACGTTTTATAATCAAGGCAATCGTTTTCGGCAAATCGGCCCGAATGCTCCAACAAAACCCTACTATCGGTTGGTTATTCCTATTGGAATTTATTCAACCCATATTCAATGGATATGTCCGTATTTACCGGCTTTTCAGAAGTAGGAAGGATTATACGTTCCGGTTGGAGAATTAATAATGATGAGCACTCTCATAGGATATCTCTTCTTCCGCCACTTTGGGAAGTTCTTCCTCCTCTAATAGCGGGTAGGCTGGGGTAAACTTTGCTTGGTAAGTAGATTCCAAATACGTCTTTTCCAATAAACGGACGACATTTTCTAAAGTAGCTTGCCGTTCTTTGGGCTTAAGCTGGCATTCCCAGATCACCATCGTATTCCAGCCCATCGCTCGTAATTCCTCACGTACACGGGCATCCCGGGCTTTATTCCGGTTTAGTTTCTCGGTCCACCACTCTACCCGGGTACGGGGAGGACGAAATTCCGGGCAACCCTCGTGCCCATGCCAGAAACAGCCGTTCACGAAGATAGCGGTCTTATATTTACGCAATACGATATCAGGAGTACCGGGAAGGCGCTTTACATTCACACGAAAGCGAAAGCCACAATGGAACAGGTATCTACGGACTATAATCTCGGGCTTTGTATTCTTGCCCTTAATCATAGACATGATATAGCTACGCTTTTCTTTAGAGATAAGATCTGTCATATCAATCCGGCAAAACTAGAACGTATGCCAAAGATACGGCTTTTATTCAAAACGGATACTCTTGGCCGGATCAATCTTCGTAATCAAATAGGAAGGTCCTAACATCATCAACATGGAGGCGGCCAATGTCCCTATATTCAAAAGGAGCAATGAAAATAGACTCAGATCGATAGGCACGGCATCCAAATAATAAATAGAAGGGTCTAATTGGATAATATGGAAATGAGATTGAAGCAAACAAAGAGAGATACCGATGATATTCCCCCACAACATTCCTTTGCCGATCAAGAAGAAAGAGACATACAAGAAGATCTTGCGAATACTGTTATTATTTTGTCCCAAGGCTTTTAGGATTCCGATCATATTGGTACGCTCTAAGATTATGATCAATAATCCGGAGATCATGGTAAACCCTGCGACGGAAAGCATCAGCGCCAAGATAACCACCACATTGATGTCTAGCACATCCAGCCAATTAAAGATCATCGGGTTCAACTCCTTGATCGAGCGGGCGTAGAACGTATTGCCATTCCGGTCTTGCCGTTCCGTCAGATCGAAATAAATATCCTCGGCTACTTGGTCCAAACGATCATAGTCGTCCACCTGCAACTCCAGTCCGCTTACTTGATCTTTATCCCAACCGTTCAAGCGGCGTATCTGCTTAATATCAGCGATTACGAACATCTTGTCATAATCAAGGAAACCCGTCTCATAAATCCCCGTGATCGTGAACTTACGGGCACGCACGTCATCTTGCACAAAATAAGTCAGGAAAGAATCCCCGACCTTTAGTCCTAGCAGATCTGATAAATACTTGGAAATAATAACATCCGTAGAGTTCTTATCCGGCTGGATCGTAAAGATCTCGCCTTCTTTTAAATTATCCTTGAAGAAAGTCCAATCATAATCCGTGTCCACCCCTTTCAAGACAATTCCTTGAAAATCTTGGTCAGTCTTCAAGATGCCTAGCTTCGTCGCAAATTTCTCGACATGGCGAATACCGGGGAATGCATCGAGCGCATTCAATAAAGTATCGCTAACCGCTATCGGCTGCGACTCATAGGAAGAATTACTATCGAAATTCGTGATCTGGATATGCGAGCCGAAACCGATCACTTTGTTCCGGACCTCTTTCTTAAAGCCTATCACGATCGCCACCGAAAGGATCATCACCGCCAATCCCAAGGCGATCCCGATCATGGCAATACGAACAGCGGGAGGAGTAACCTCACGATCCCCCTCCTTACTGAAATGTATCTTTTTGACGATAAATAGCTCTAAATTCATTTATAACGTTCTTCCCGGATAAGCCTCCAACGCCTTTGATAACACCGTCAAAGCTTTCGCCAGGTCTTCTTTTTTCAAGACATAGGCCATACGAACCTCATTCTTACCAAGTCCCGGTGTCGTGTAGAAACCCGACGCCGGTGCCATCATGACCGTCTGCCCCTCGTATTCAAACTCTTCCAGACACCAAGCGCAGAACTTATCGGCATCATCCACCGGAAGTTTAGCCACTGTATAAAAAGCACCCATCGGTATGGGAGAATAAACGCCGGGAATACGGTTTAAGCCATCGATCAAGCATTTACGCCGTTCCACATACTCGTCATAAGTCTCACGGGCATACTCCTCGGAAGCATCCAAAGAAGCCTCGGCCGCGATCTGTCCGATCAAAGGCGGGCTTAAACGAGCTTGGCAGAACTTCATGACGGCACTACGCACTTCGGCATTTTTCGTAATCAACGCACCGATACGGATACCGCATTCCGAATAGCGTTTGGAGACAGAATCGATCAATACCACGTTCTGCTCGATACCTTCCAGATGACAAGCCGAGATATACGGGGAACCGGTATAGATAAACTCCCGGTATACCTCATCCGAGAAAAGATAAAGATCATATTTCTTTACGATATCCCGGATTTGATTCATCTCACGACGCGTATACAAATAACCCGTAGGATTGTTCGGGTTACAGATCAGGATCGCTTTGGTACGCTCATTGATCAACTCCTCGAATTTCTCTACTTTCGGAAGAGAGAATCCTTCCTCTATCGTAGTCGTCACTGTCCGGATCACGCTCCTGCCGAGATAGCGAATGCCATATAATTAGCATAAGCAGGTTCCGGTACAATAATCTCATCACCCGGATTCAAGCAGCTCAAGAAGGCAAACAAAACAGCCTCCGAACCACCGGTAGTGATGATAATATCGTCAGCCGTAAGATTAATATCATACTTTTTATAATATCCAACCAACTTCTCGCGATAACTGCGATATCCCTGACTAGGGCTATATTCCAACACCGTACGATCGACATTACGGATCGCATCGAGTGCCGCTCGCGGAGTGGGAAGGTCGGGCTGACCGATATTCAGGTGATACACATGAACTCCTCTCTGTTTGGCAGCATCGGCCAATGGAGCCAGCTTCCGGATCGGGGAAGCGGGCATTTCGACTCCTCTTTGTGAGATGTTGGGCATTATTATTCTATATTTATTCGTTTTTATGATGCAAAGATAGGCATTTTAGTTGACAGTTGACACCAAATTCAAGCCGTTTATGACTTGAACCGCATCACGCTCTTTACAGTCATCGACTCATCATTGGCAGTGAGGTAAGTAACCGAATAGTCCTTACCTCCCTCCTCGACATTGACAATCACATGACCGGCATCAAACGACGAGGGGTTAAGTATATCAAGCCACGGCTGTCCGGCATCCTCGGCACGACGTTCTGCAGGGAACACGGTAGGACACACGATGCGCTCGCCGGGATAAAGATTCCGGTTATAAAAACGCTCCATGACCGAAGGCAGTGTATGAAGCTGATCCCACACGTTGTTGACAACAACACGCGGACGCAACGCAGCCACGAGCTTATCAGTCATTGACATGTGTCCGTGGTGATTGATTTTCGCCACACTCACCGGCTCAACCACGTCGGCTATCGCATCCTCTATCTCGAATCTCTTTCCATTAGGCAACTCCCAGCCATCAGAGAAGTCTCCCGCCGTATAGAATTTGAAATCGCCGTAGGTAAAGATCATGCCCAGGCTCATTCCGTTTTCACTGAACTTAACCGGATTGGATTTCTTGCGCTCCGCATAGAGGTCACGTATATTCCCTTCCTTATCGGCAATGCGGCCGTTGGCACAGATATTTCTTACCGAGAATCCCGGATATGCCGTAGCGTCTTTCTTCATGGCGATCTGGTTGGTTTCGCCAAGACAGAACTTCTCAATCTCCATCTTCTTATGAGCCAACATATAGTCGTAAAAATCCTTCATGTGCTCAAAAGCATCGGCTGCCTCCTGGGTCAAAGGAAGAGGATCGTTGTAGTCGGGCCAGCAACGGTCAAAAGCCTTGCCAAACGTAAGGTACTCGGCAGCCTGAGAGAATCCACTTAGGTAGTAATCCTTACCATCCCTCGTCTCCTTACGAGCGTAGAATTTATTGTTGCCACCGTGATCTGAATGATAGTGCGTCAACATCATATAATCAACATAATCCTTCTGAGGGTTCACTCTCCGGACATAGCGTGAGATCCACTCCCCGGCATGCGATCGGGATTGGGAAGCACCGGCACAGCCAATTTACCGCGCCCAACCGCATTATGATCACCACAATCAAGCAGCATCGTTGTACCGTCGGGGAAAATCAAGAACATCGATTCCGACACCCCGGTATAAATCAGATGAATCTGGAACTGCCCCTTTTTCCATCCTTTCCATGCTTTTCCTACTTCAGCATCCTTAGCGCCCCACGCCAAAGCCTCCCTGAAATCCATCAAACAAGCAGCGCTCACAAGCGTAGCATTCTTCAAAAAACCTCTTCTATCCATCATTCAAAACCGATATTAATATTAGCCTACCCACAAATATACGGAATAATTCTTAATTCTATTAAATACCCGGCCGTGGCGAATCCTTGCTAGCGTGCATCGTAGAAACAAAGGCATTCGGATCGATCTCTTTCACCTCATCTTTCAAGCGGGGCATATCTTTTCGTTCAGCGATCGTGAATATAATCTCAGTCTCATTTCCCTGATACATTCCCTTACCGTGAATAAAAGTACCCTCATACCCATTTTATCGACTATCAAGGTCTTCAACTCCTGTGTCTTACGAGAGACAATGAAGACGGCACGGTTCGGATTCTCCGTCTGGAACATCTCCACGATTTTTCCATATACGAAAATAGTAAACCAAGAATACAAAGGTACCGCCCAATCCTTAAATACGATCAAGCCCAACAATACGACCGCGGAATCCAATACGATGATCATATTGCTGACCTTCAAGTTGGAGTCGTTAGCTATTACACGCGCCAGCACATCCGTACCGGCACTTGTACTTTGCGCCCGGAAAATACAAGTCACACCCAATCCTAAAATAGCTCCACCGTAAAAGGCGGCGATAAAGGCATCGTTCTCCACCAATGGATCGGTAAGGAAATAAGATAATGAGTCGGTAAATATAGAGATCAGCAAGAAAGTAACGATCGTCTTCGGGCCGGAAGACAATCCGATCTTTTTCATCGCCAAAATCATCAACGGGATATTGAAGCAAAGCGCCGTCGCACCCATCGGCAAACCATCCGGGAAGAACGGGAACAAATCTTTCGTCACATAGTGGATTACGATAGAGATACCATACACACCTCCCGGTACGATTTTGTAAGGCGCTAGGAAAAGCACGTAACTAAGTGCCTGCAAAAATGAACCTACCACGATTAAGGAGTAGTCCATTACATTTCTCTTCAAAGTAGCATTAGAAGGGACTAAAAGTTTTTGTGTTGTCATGACTCGAATTAAGCGTTATTTGTAAAACGCCGCAAACTTACACAATCTTCTTCGATTTATACGCGAGCCTTAAAAAAAAGTATCCCCACTATTTACCTTTTGACAGGAAATAGTGGGGGACACACTCTTACATAGTATAAATTACTTACTTGCGTTATCCGCTAAGTACACTTCCGGGAACGTATTAACACCCAGCGTACGGTTGTTATTGTTCGTGATGTTCAATAAAGTAACATACTTACGATATTGATCCGGCTCAAAGCCTTCTTCATCAACTTCAAGTTACCGTAAACCGCTTGATACATTTTCTTATCCTGCAATTTAGCGCTAGCTTTTACGCTCGCATTCTGCATCTCGATGAAATATTCGTTGATGTTAGCTACCTCGTCCAACTGGCTCGGAGTCAATTGCAAATAGTTCGCTAACTTCTCTGTACTTACCACAAACGGTTCTCTACTCAAACTCGGTTTCTGAGCGAAGCTCATTGTCGCACACATCAATAAGGCTGCGACTGCATTCCAAAACGTTTCATAATACCTAAAAACCTTAAATTGTTAAACCTAAACAAAAACCTTAAAAACACATAGCCCAATCACATTGGCTTAATTACTTCTCAGCCAAATAGCTGTCCAAAAGCGGATTAGAAACCTTATCTTCCTGATTAGCGCGAGTCACATTAATCAACGCTACATATTTACGATATTGATCTTTAGTCAATGCACGTTTCATCAGTTTCAAATTACACAACAATGCGTTGCGAGTTTCTTCCGGTCTTGCGTTATTGCAAAGCGCTTCCGCAGACAGGGGTTGACCTAATTGATTCTCGAAGTAAGTATTAATCTCTGACACCTCAGCGATCTGGTTTGCGTCAAGCTGCAAATATCTGCTTAGCTTATCGAAACTCATACTCTTTGAATCACTAACCTTTTGAGCGAAGCTCATTGTCGCTACCATCATTAAAGCGACTACCATCATACCTAAACGTCTCATAATACCTAAAATTTAAACCTAAACTAAGACCTTAACTAATAAATGCGGCGTTTCCGCATCTTCTATCTTTCTCTTTTTGTTATTGCAAATATAACAGTATGTTTTATAACATTGTTCTTCAATACGGTTAATTTTTGCAAACAATTGACGTTATTGATATACATCAAGGCGTATCGCAATCATTTTGTAACATATATTACGATAAACACTATCTATTTCATCATAGACACCGTTTATAAACAAACAAAAGCCTAGATATATTCTTATACAAGCCTAGCTGTATTCTTATACGATACCATATCTATTCTATAATCTCCGTCGTGGATTATACAAACCACAGCGTGGTCTATAAAAACCACGACGTGATCTATACAGACCACGACGTGGTTTATAGAATAGATACAGTCACAAGATACTTTTTATGCAATAGCTTGATACTTTACATCTATCCTCTACCTATTTATCGGCTAGATAAACATCGGAGAAGGAAAGCCCGTTCGTCATCCGGTTATTATTGTTCGTTACGTTGATCAAAGCCACGTATTTCCGATATTGATCGGTGCTTAACGCCTTTTTCATCAACTTTAAGTTGCCAATACGGCTTGCCGCATCCGTTTATCCCGCATTTTATGGCTTCCCCTCAAGCTCTCGCTTTGCTTTTCCCTAAAATAATCGTTGATCATCGCTACCTCATTAATCTGGCTGGGACGTAATTCCAGATAGCTTACCAATTGGCCCACATTGACTACAAACGGTTCTTTATGTAAGCTCGATTCCTGCGCGAAACTCATTGTCACACTTACCAACAAGGCTGACATAGCCATTACTAAACGTTTCATACTACCTATTCCTTTCATTTGTTAAACCTTAAAAACCTATTACTCTGTGATCTTTGATACAAATATAGGGTGAGGTTTCCCGCTAGAAAAGGAAGAATCGACGAAGTACGCCGTAGGTTTAGACGAAACCGGGAATCAAGCGGATCAAGGGATCAGCTTATTCCTCTCGTACGAGGCTTTTACCAAGCGGATATAGACGAATAAGGAAAGAAGCAACAAACCGCCCCGACTCCGTAGGCGGTAGCCAGATTGGCACGGGTAGCGATAAAGCCGGCGGATAACATCCCGATCCCCATCCCGAAATCGAAAGAGGTCAAGTAGGTAGAAGTGGCCGTACCGCGCATATGGTGCGGAGCGACATTCACGAAAAGACATTGAAAAGCCGGTACGCTCACGCCAAAACCGATGCCGATTGCCAAGCGCAAGCGAAAAAGATAAACGATGTATGTACGGTAGCGAACACGGAAAACGAGATCGCTAAAGAGACCAAAGATACGATGGACACGACATGGATCTTGCCATGGTCCACCAACCGTCCGGAAATCAAACGGGCCGTCCCTACACCGATCGCCATAAATATAAAGAAGTAGCCGGGGTCCGGCACCTCGATCTCTTTACCATATAATACCACGAACGAGAGCAACATTCCATAAGGTATAGCGACCAGCAAATAGGCCAAGGCCGCAGGAAGCGCTTTCACCAAGATAAAACGATCCAACGAGAAGGCCGGACGAGGCACTTTCTCCCGTTTCGGATAACGGATCAGCCCGACGGAGCCGATCCCGACCAATGCAATCACCAAAGCGACCCCTATGATCCAGAAGAAACCATGCCGATCGTACAGCCCGACCGCCACCAAAGGAGCCAAAGACATGGCGAGATTGATCGTCAATCCGTAAAAGCCCATGCCTTCTCCCCTTCGCTTGGAAGGGATTACGTCTATCGTAATCGTATTGCCGGAAACAGAGGTCAGTCCCATGAACCCGCCTTGGATGAAACGAACCGCCATGATCGTATAGACCGTCATGGCAAACCAATAACCGGCGAACAGACAGGCGAATATCGTGAAGGCGAATACATATAACGGTTTGCGCGAGAAACAATCTACCAGATACCCCGAGAACGGGCGCACGCACAGCAAGCCGATCGTATAGCTAGACAAGACCATCCCCACCTCGGACGTGCTGATGCCCAACTCTTCCACCAGATAGACCGGCATAGTAGGCATCAACATATAAAAGGCGAAATTCATCAAGAAGTAAGAGATACAACATTGGACGAAATTCCGGTTCCAAAGTACAGGTTTAGTCTCGCTCATTCCTCTTTATTACTTATGCCAGCTCGCTCAACTCCAGCCAGCGCATCGTTTTCTCATCGATCTCTTCCATGACTTGGGTGATCCGTTGAGATTTAGCCATGAGCTCGTCCGTAGACAAAGTTCCACTGCTCATAGCGGTCTCCAACTCCGCTTTCTCTGCCTCCAAAGCCGGTATCTCCTCCTCTAAGGCCTCGAACTCTTTCCGCTCCTTGAAAGTGAGTTTTTTCTTTTGCTCATTGACAGGACGAGACGGTTTCTCCGGAGCCGGGTTTTGTCTCGCTTGCAAAGCAGCCTCCGCCTCTTTTTCCAGTTGGTCTTGCACGTCTTTCCAATCCCGGTACTGCGTATAGTTGCCGGGGAAATCCTTGATATCGGCGTTACCCCGGAAAACCAGCAGGTGATCTACCACCTTATCCATAAAGTAACGGTCGTGGGAAACAACGATAGCGCACCCCTTGAAGTTACGAAGGTATTCCTCCAATACGTTCAAGGTCACGATATCCAGATCATTGGTCGGCTCATCGAGCACCAAGAAGTTCGGGCTACGCATCAATACCGTACATAAATACAGGCGACGTTTCTCCCCACCGCTCAATTTATAAACGTAACTATGCTGTTTCTCCGGCGTGAACAGGAAATAGTTCAGGAACTGGGAGACACCCATCTTCTGTCCGTTACCCAAATCCACGTATTCGGCGATCGCCTGCACCACGTCGATCACTTTCATTTGCTCATCGAACTTCAAGCCATCTTGACTGTAATAACCGAAACGAACGGTCTCGCCGACATCGAAATGGCCGCTATCGGGAGCCACCTCCCCCATCAGCATCTTGATAAAGGTAGATTTGCCCGTACCGTTATTCCCGACAATACCCATCTTCTCGTAACGGGCAAAAATATAGTTGAAATCCTCCGTAATCTTCAAATCACCGAAACGTTTGCTTACATTCACCGCCTCGAAAATCTTCGAACCAATGTAAGAAGCCTTCACGTCCAAGTTCACCTTTCCGGTATCCCGTTGTTGCTTCGCTTTCTTTTCCAGCTCATAAAAGGCATCGATACGGTACTTCGCTTTCGTGCCCCGTGCCTGCGGCTGGCGGC
>ENA-OQCK01000277-OQCK01000277.1-human-gut-metagenome-genome-assembly--contig:-NODE-277-length-30445-cov-4.437463_pt1 | contig 30445 bp, 40 predicted proteins | sample MGYA00242498_ERZ504578 | MGnify/ENA primary metagenome ERZ504578 (study PRJEB26092, sample SAMD00036229) | human gut metagenome | host: Homo sapiens | study: EMG produced TPA metagenomics assembly of...
CGCAGAAAGACCGACTGGAATATGAAGCCCTGATGCGAAGCCCCGAAACGGCTTACCTCGCATCGGACGAGGAATTTGACCGACAACTGGAAGAACTGGCTGGTCGCCCTCCGACATTGTGACTATGACGGGTATGTACATGGACAGGGCGGCTTACAATATAAAGAAGTCCGTCCGGGACTGGTTCAGGGAATTGCTGGAAATGCTCTTTCAGGCGGCGGGGCTGATTATAGACACGCTGCGCACGTTCTTCCTGATTGTGCTTTCGATACTGGGTCCGCTGGCATTTGCGATTTCCGTCTATGACGGTTTCCAAAGCACGCTGACCCAGTGGATTTCACGCTATATCTCCATTTACCTGTGGTTGCCTGTGTCCGACCTGTTCAGCAGCGTGCTGGCACGCATACAAACGCTGATGCTTCAAAAGGACATTCAGGAACTTTCAGACCCGAATTTCATTCCTGACGGGAGCAGCACCGTGTATGTAATCTTTATGATAATCGGTATCGTGGGCTACTTCACCATTCCCTCGGTGGCTGGCTGGGTGGTATCTGCTGGCGGTACATCGGCTTACAGCCGCAACGTGACAAGGGCTGGAGCAATCGCCGGGGCTGCGACGGGTGCGGCAACCGGGAAAGTAGCCGGAAAACTACTCAAATAACCAACATCAAAATTTAGTATATGGAATTTAAATCATTAACGAACATCGAAACGAGTTTCCGGCAAATCCGGCTCTTTGCGCTGATATTCATTTGCCTGTGCGCACTGGTGACGGGCTTTGCCGTGTGGAACTCGTACAGCTTCGCCGAAAAGCAGCGGCAGAAGATATACGTCCTCGACAACGGAAAAAGCCTGATGCTGGCACTCTCGCAGGACATGGCGCAGAACAGACCCGTGGAAGCCAAGTCGCACGTGCGGCGTTTCCACGAACTTTTCTTCACGCTCTCGCCCGACAAGGGGCTATCGAAAGCAACATCAAACGCTCGCTGTTCCTCGCCGACAAGACCGCTTTCAACTATTACAAGGACTTGGCGGAAAAGGGCTACTACAACCGGGTGATTTCCGGAAACGTCACGCAGACGGTGGAGATTGACAGCGTGAAGTGCGACTTCGACCAGTACCCCTACAAGGTGAACACGTATGCCCGCCAGTTGATTGTCCGGGAAAGCAGCCTGACGGTGCGAAGCCTTGTGACCTCGTGCCGCCTGCTCAACGCCACACGGAGCGACAACAACCCGCACGGCTTCATCATCGAAGCGTTCACCATTACCGAGAACAAGGATTTGCAGACCATTAAGAGATAGCCTTATGGAAAGAAAACGAAACTACATCGGAAAGGTGCGGACTGGGCGGACGACCGCCTGCGCCGAATGTGCGGACGGATTACGCCGGGCAAAAGGCTGGCGGTTATCCTCGTGATGTTCTTCTTCCTTGGCGGCTTGTCTATCTACATTACCGTTTCATCAATCTACAATATCGGGAAACGGGACGGGCAAAGGCTGCAAATAGAACACATCAAACAATACCCGCTACACGATAGCGACAGTATCAACCCGTTAAACAGACCGCAATATGGAAGAAGTACAGAAGAATGAGAACGGCACGACCGTACCGCAGGCGGACGGGAAGCCGAAAAAGGAAGATAAACCAAACGGGAACTTACCCCGCAGCAGGTGCAGCAGCGCAGGAAAATGATAGTCTTCCCGCTGATGTTCCTTGCCTTTGCCGGGTGCATGTACCTGATATTCGCACCCTCCGGCAAAGAGGACGTGAACGTGGAAAGCGTGGGCGGCTTCAACGCCGACATACCCCTGCCCGCAGAGGACGGGATTATAGCCGACAAGCAAAAGGCTTACGAACAGGCGATGATAAGCCGCAGGCAGCAGGAGAAGATACAGTCCTTGCAGGACTTCGGTTTCACCGGGAACGATGAAGCGGAAGAACCGCAAGCGGAAATCGACCTGATGCCGGAAGAGGATGCGAAGCCCCAAAGGGGCGGCGGTGCTTCTTCGGCATACGCTTACCGGGACATCAACCGCCAGTTAAGCACGTTCTATGAAACTCCGGCGGTGGACGAGGAAAAAGAGGACTTGAAGCGGCAGGTAGCGGAACTGACCGATAGGCTGCAACAACAGAACGCCACACCCACCGCTGACGACCAAATGGCACTCTTGGAAAAGTCCTACGAGCTGGCGGCAAAGTACATGAACGGCGGGCAGGGACAAGTCGCACAAGTCCCGGTAACGGGCGACATTGACCGCAAGCCGGATGCGGTGGCGGTGCAGGCTGTCAGGGAAACGACCGTTTCGGGATTGCGGCAGCCATGAGCGATGCCGACTTCATCCGGCTTACAGCCAGCCACGAAACTACGGCTTCAACACGGCAGTAGGCACGGGGTACGCTATGGGAAAGAACACGGTAGCCGCCTGCATCCACCAAGACCAAACCCTGACGGACGGGCAGGCGGTGAAACTACGGCTGCTCGAACCCATGCAGGCGGGGAACATAGTCGTGCCGAAGAATACCCTCGTGGCGGGGACGGCAAAGGTGCAGGGCGAGCGGCTTGACATACTGGTGTCCTCGATTGAGTACGCTGGCAACATCATCCCGGTGGAACTCGCCGTGTTCGACACGGACGGGCAAAAGGGGCTGTCCGTCCCGTCCTCTATGGAGCAGGAAGCGTTCAACGAAGCTATGGCGAATATCGGAAGCGGGCTGGGTACAAGCATTTCCTTTGCCCAAAGTGCCGGGCAGCAGGTGGCTATGGACGTGACAAGGGGATTGCTGCAAGGAACGTCCGGCTACCTCGCCAAGAAGTTCCGAACCGTGAAAGTGAAGCTGAAAGCCGGGTACAGGGTGATGCTTTACGCCAAACAACAATAACCATTTTATCAACCGTTAAAATTTCAATTAGCAATGAAACAGATTTTTGTAATGTTCGCCCTCTTGCTGGGCGTGTGTGCGGCAAACGCACAAACCACTGACACCGTGAAGTATGCGGCTGGCAACGACTTGTACCGGGGGATTACCCGGAAACTCCCGTACCGCCAAATGGTTACGCCCTACGGCGTGGAAGTGACCTTTGCCAAGACGGTGCATATCATCTTCCCCGCCGCCGTCCGCTATGTCGATTTGGGAAGCAACCATATCATAGCGGGTAAGGCGGACGGTGCGGAGAACGTAATCAGGGTGAAAGCCACGACAGAGGGCTTTCCGGGAGAAACGAACTTCTCCGTTATCTGCGAGGACGGCAGTTTCTTTTCGTTCAACGCCAAGTACGCCCGTGAACCGGAAATGCTCAACATCGAAATGAAAGACTTCTTGGAGAATGAAGATACGTCCGACTTCTCACATACCCGGATGAACATCTATTTCCGGGAACTGGGGAATGAAAGCCCGCTATTGGTGAAACTGATAATGCAGAGCATCTACAAGAACAATGACCGGAAAGTGCGCCACTTGGGTAGCAAGCGTTTCGGCATACAGTTCTTAATCAAGGGGATTTACACCTATAACGGGATGCTCTATGTACACACGCAGACAAAGAACAGTTCCAACGTGCCTTTCGATACCGACTTCATCAAGTTTAAGATAACCGATAAGAAAGTACCCAAGCGCACGGCTATTCAGGAAACGGTGCTGGATGCGGTACGTAGCTACAACGAGGTGATAGAGATTGCAGGAAAAAGTACCGTGCGCACGGTGTACGCCCTGCCGAAGTTCACCATTCCTGACGACAAGCTGCTGGTCGTGGAACTCTACGAGAAGAACGGCGGGCGGCATCAGACCATACGGGTGGAGAACGCGACATCGTGAACGCAGAAGTGATTGACGAACTAAAAATCAAATAGGGAATGAAAAGACACATCTTTATAATGATGCTCTTTGCGCTGTGCCTGACCTCGTTTCAGGCACATGCGCAAAGATACCTGCCGGGCATGAAAGGCTTGCAAGTCACGGCGGGCATGGCGGACGGGGTGCATTGGAACTCCGACACGGATTTTGCCTACCACATCGGGGCGGCGTACAGCGTTTACACCAAGAACGCCAACCGCTGGGTGATTGGCGGCGAATACCTGCACAAGAAGTATGACTACAAGGATATGCAGATACCCGTAGAACAGTTCACCGCAGAGGGCGGCTATTACCTGAAATTCCTATCGGACAGGCGAAAGACTTTTTCCTTTCATTGGGATTGTCGGCTCTCGCCGGGTACGAAACAAGCAACCGAAGCGAAAAGCTGCTGCCGGACGGCTCTACCTTGCTGGATAAGGATTGCTTCATCTACGGCGGTGCGCTGACGCTGGAACTGGAAGCCTACCTGACCGACCGGATAGCCTTGCTTGTCAGTGCAAGGGAACGGGCGTTGTTCGGCTCGGACATAGGCAAGTTCCACACGCAGGTATCTTTGGGACTGAAATTCATTATCAACTGACCGCTATATAATAATGTATATGAAGAATGTAATGTATAAAATCATCATGGGCTGCTACATCGTGGCCGCCCTCGTGCTTGTCACCGCCTGTAATGACAACTTGGATATTCAGCAGGCGTACCCGTTCAGCATCGAAACACTGCCAGTACCCAAAAGGCTGAAAGTCGGGGAAACCGCCGAAATACGCTGCCGACTGGTGCGTGGCGGCTATTACCAGCCGACTACCTATCAGATAAGGTATTTCCAGCCGGACGGCAAAGGGAAGCTGGAAATGGATAACGGCACGGTGTTCCTGCCCAATGACCTCTACCCGCTGGAGAAAGAAACGTTCTGGCTCTACTACACCTCGGCATCGACCGACCAGCAGACGATTGACATTTATATCATCGACAGCTTCGGGCAGATGCAGCAACTTACACTATCATTCAATAATGACAACAGCGAAGAAGAAACGGAAACAATAACCCCCTAATAATAAAACGACATGGTAAAAATAGAATTGGATATAGAAGGCATCTCGTGGTACATAGAAACCACGTTGGAAACAGATACAGTTCCGGCAGTAGGTGACATCATCATTATGGACAAGGACTGTATTTCCGAACGTGACAGTGCTGAATTATGGAAAACGCCGTCCAATCAGGTTTTCAAATGGGCGGACGAAGAAGATGATGCGCCTGTAATGGAATGGTTCGATTGCGACACGGAAATGCTTGTCAATAAACGGACATGGAAATATGACATCGAGGAAGAAGAAACCGTGTGCATACTTGGTGTAAAATTTATTCACTATGAGGATTTATAGTTGCGACATTCGTTTTTATCATCCTCTTGGGAAACCGGGTATGGAATGATACGCAAAGCGTAAATATCGGGCAGACATCCCGCCGGGAAGCATCGGCGGGATGTTTCCATGATAGGGAAAACGAAAGGCTTCTTTGTTACTTTCTTCACCCGCTGGCAGGCTCACGGAAGAAAGTAACGGCGGCAAGCAGCCGCCGTTTTCTATCAACTGGTTTTAAGGCTCTTTATGGACGTGTATTTCTCTAACCACACCTTTACCTGCTCCATGTTATATTCGCCCGTGATGATTGCCGTATGGTCGTCTATAGCTACAAACCGGACACTTTCATAGCTGTTTACCCAGCCTTGCAGGGAACAGACACCCCACGTTGCAACATCTTCAAAAACACTGCGGTCTATCCGGCTGATTGGTTCGCCGAAAACTACCGTCATTATCTGAAAGTCCGGTTTATCCTCCAACAGTTGCAAATGGTGCAGCGTGCCGAACTCGTCTATTTTGCGCCCCCACGCCCACACATCATTATACAAATCATCGCCCCACTGGTGCGGGTGGTCGAAACGGACTTTTACCTCTATGGTGTGTTCGTTTTCTTCTGTGTCCTCGATAACGCCCGTTACCATTAAGCCCGTAAAAATGCACTCGCAACGCCTGCCGATAAGCTCCTTGTTTACTTCTGTTGTTTTCATGTCCCTAAAATTTACTTGTTTATTACTCCGTTCTTCTTCGCTATCCATTCGTCACGCCTGCGGCGGCACTCGTCCAGCGTTTTGGCTACCGTGCTGAAAAGTTCGCCGTCCGTGTGGCGGTAGTCATATTGATAATAAATTTGTCCCCTGAAAGCCCCTAAACAGCATTTCACGAACTTTTCTTCTCCCGGTGTTTGGGTAATGCTTACCCCGTTTTTGTTAAGTGACTGCATGATGTTCTATTTTTTTTAATGGTTATAATATCAGTAAAGAAAGCAACAGCAGGAAAAGCAGAGCCACGCCCAGCGCATAAAGGGCTGAAAGGCAGACCCGGAGCAGGAAACGGGCGGCACAAAACACGATATACGCCGTTATCGCCGTGCCTGCTCCGGCTACGCTGGTAAACCGCCATGCAAGGCAGAGCAGCAACACCCGCCAAAGGATTTTATAAATGCTTTTCCGTTTCATCGCTTGGTCGTTTTTAACGGGCAGGGCTTTGACACCCCGCCCGGATTGGTTGTTATGCCGCACGGAACACAAAACCGTCATCAAACCAGTAATCGCACATAAAAAGGTCACGGGCGAACTTTTCATAATCGAAATAGGTCTTTGCGAACTCCGGCAGGTCGTAGCATTCCTCGATAATTTCATAGGCGAAATCTTCTTCATCGTCATATTGACCCAGATACTCGTCCCGGAAATCACGTACAAGGTCGTCCGCATCTTCCTCGCCCAAATCATGGCTTTTATAGTTGCACCACACGAAAAAGGCTTCCTGCTCGGTGTCGCTCAAATCCTCCACCGCATCACGCAGGGCGAAGAAGTTTTCAGAAATCCAGCTTTCGCCGATTAAGCCCTCCGGCACGTTCTCCCAGTCCTGAAACATGTATTCCGCATCTTCCTCGTCCTTGTGAAGTTCCCGGCAGGCTTCATAAAATTCTTCCTTGTCCGAATAGTCCGAAAGGTCGAGCCATGCGCCGGACAATGAACCGTTGTTGTACTTGGCATAAGTGCCTACATAAACTTTTGCTTCCGATAATACCTTTGCTTCCATATTGCTGTAATTTTTTAAGTTTTTAATTTTATGCGGATTTGAGAGGTGAGGGAGTTGAAGTTTCACTGAATTTTTTTCCTGTTTCCCGTAAATCCGACTTTTTTTTATGCGTCTTCCGGTCGGGTCGGTCGTTTTCGTTTCACATAGGCGTAAAAGGGTAGTGTTTAGAGTTTGCAAGGTTTTGGGCAAAAAATACCTCGCAAGGCAGGGAAGATTTTTTCGCCAAACCGGAACGGCTCGACCTTGCAAAATCGTGAAGAACACGTAACTACCTTTGCCTATTGAAATGATTAAAACGACTGTCCCGGCTGGGGGACTGCGTAAGAGGAAGATTTACAAATAGGGAAACTGGGGAAAAGTGCCTGTTCTCTTTCATCTTTTAGGGAACACTCCATGCGGGCGGGAAAGGCAAGGGTGTTGTGAGCTTGCTTGCAATACGCTTGTGCGGGTTTCCAACGGCTCTTTTCACGAAATACAGTCAGCCATGCCACGCACGGCTGGCGTTTCGGGAAATGTGCCAGTTGGAAAAGGATATAAAAAATGCGGGTAGTCGGTAGACTGCCCGCAAGGTGGAAGAATGTACAATGCTGGGATATAGGTTATTAAGTGGAATTTCGTTACCGAAATCGTTACCTATTCGTTCTTGCCACGGTTATAGGTAACGAAACCTACCGGACGGCGTTCTTTCTGTTGTTTCGACTGGCTCAAAAGCTGGGTAAGGACTTGGTACAGTTCGTTGAACTGCGCATCGGTGCTTACCTCCAGTTCCTCGATGCGCCTTGACAGTTCCTCGTAACCGATTGCCATTTGGCGCATGAGGACAAAAGCCCGCATGATTGAAATGTTTACTTCTATGGCTACTTTGGAGCGGAGAACCGAAGAAAGCATGGCTACGCCCTGCTCGGTGAAAGCCATAGGCATAGCAACGCCGAAGTTGTAAGCAGGGGGTATCACATTTTGTGATACCCCTATGGATAACAGCAAGTTAGCTTCCTCTTGGGTGAGTACAAACATAAAATCACCCGGAAAACGCTCGATATTGCGCTTGACCGCCTGCTTCAAGGCTCGTGTTTCCACTTGGTAGAGTTCTGCCAAATGATAATCGAGCATCACCCGGCAACTTCTGACCTCAAAAATCTTGTTTTGGATAATCTGCAAATCCATAATCGTATATTTTAGGAGATTTAGCAATGTTGGAATAATAGTAAGGACTGGTCACAAATTGTGACCAGTTCCATATAATCAAGATTACATGGCAACTTCCTTGTAAATCTTCTCAATGCCGACAAACTTCTTGTCAAGCCCCTGCATATCGCTGCCTATCTTGCTGTTGGTGATGCGGGCGTAGATTTGCGTAGTTTCTATGTTTGTGTGTCCCAGCATCTTGGACACCGTTTCAATGGGTACGCCCTTTGACAGCGTGGTGGTCGTGGCGAACGTGTGCCGGGCAAGGTGGAATGTCAGGTTCTTTTTAATACCGCATATATCGGCAATCTCTTTCAAGTAGGCGTTTAGCTTCTGATTGCTGATTACGGGAAGTATCTTGCCGTCCGGCAACTTGCCCTTGTACTTCTTCAAAATCATCTTGGGAATATCCAGCAGGGGGACATTCACGTCCGTGTTGGTCTTTACCCGCTTGGTGATTATCCAAAGGTTGCCGTCAAAAGACTTTTGGATATTCTCCTGCCGCAAATTGGCGACATCGCTGTATGCCAGACCGCAGAAACAGGAAAAGACGAACAAGTCCCTGACGTGTTCCAGCCGTTCGGAAACCATTTTCTTTTTAAGGATAATTTTAATCTCGTCCTCTGTCAGATAACCCCTGTCCACTTTTTCCAGCCGGATTTTGTAGCTGGCGAAAGGGTCGCCCACCAGTATGCCGTTGTTACGGGCGATGATGATGATACGCTTGAAGAACTGCATGAACTTGGCGGTGGTGTTGTAGCCGCACTTGCAGGCGGTACGCAAATACAACTCAAAATCGGTAATGAACATCGGGCTTATCTCCTTTATGGATATGTCCGATACGTTGTACTTGCTTTGGATAAATTCAGCGAGGTGGCGGCGGGTCACTTCATACTTGCGGTAGGTCGCTATCGTCTTGGATATGCCTACAAGCTGCTTCACATCGTCATTGTGCTTTTGGAACAATGAAAGGATTGTTTCGTGGCTCTCGCTGTGTCCCAAGAACTCGTTTTTCACTTTCTCGGCGGTCACGTAATTGTCACGCCGCTGCATTTCGTGGTAAATGGTATTCAGGGAAGAACGTATGTCGTCCAAAAGGGCGTTTATCCTCCCGGCATCCCTGCCTTTGGCTTTGCCCGCAGTAATGCTCCAGTTGTCGGGCTGGATGCTCTGTTTCGTACTGAACTGGCAAAGTTTGCCGTCTATGGTGATGCGTGCCATAATCATAACCTCGCCGTTTTTCTTTTCAGAACCTTTCTTCAAATAAAAAAGAACCTTGAATGTCGATTTCATAACTCACTTTTTTTAGTTGCAAAATTAATTTTTACCTCTCGTTTTCGAGTTATGCAGACTATGGACTAATCAAGTCATTATCAGGTCATTTATGGACAAATCGTTACCGTTTTTGTCCGGCGGGGAATAGGTAACGATTTAGTAACGAAACTTTGTCTTTTACCGTACTTTTGAAGTCTTGGAAGCAGGACTTTCGGGCAATAAAAAAAGCCACAAATCATTGATTTGTAGCTTTTTGTCCGTTTGCTGACCATTTCTGTCCAGCACGTTCAGCGGAGAGACAGGGATTCGAACCCCGGGTGCCTCGCAGCACAACGGTTTTCAAGACCGCCGCAATCGACCACTCTGCCACCTCTCCAAAACTTCTTTTTCAGAAGTGCTTTTCTTTTAAAGCGGTGCAAAGATACAAATCATTTTTTATTCTACAAACTTTTCTGCACAAAAACAGAGCAATTATACCAAAATTCTTGTTTATACCCACTACGGAACGAACATAACGGCATTTAGGCTATTTGTTGAAATTTATCAAGGGCAAGACAGAGTTTTATAACTTACTGGCTATCAGTATATTTACAAAGAGCCACATTCAGTATACGATTGAACCCTATTCAGTATACGACTGAATGGCATTCACTATACGACTGAATTAGGTTCAGAATACGACTGTTCCTTAAACCTACATCATTTGTAAATAATGCAGATTATTATTCGGTTCTTGTTTCAATTCATAAACCACATATAAAGAAAGTATTAACATCTCTACTCCCCCGGACATTCACTACCTAATAATAGTTATTTTATGCTGTTCAACATAAAAAGAGAAGTATCTCTTATAAAATTACGGAATTTATTCAGTATTTTTGCGCGCTCTAAAGGATAACATTATCTAACCTACTAACAAAAACAAATTTTATGGAATTGAACAAAACCTTTACCAATGGGCTTTGGAATAAAGAAATCAATGTCAGTGATTTCGTCAGTAAAAACATCGCACCCTATACCGGGGATGCATCTTTCTTGCAGGGACCTACCGAACGTACCAAACGTATCTGGGACATCTGTCTGAAGCTCTCGAAGAAGAAAGGAACAACAATGGCGTCCGTTCACTGGACAATACCACCGTATCTACCATCACTTCTCATAAAGCCGGGTATATTGATAAGGACAATGAACTTATTGTCGGTTTGCAGACTGATGAACTGTTGAAACGATCCATCAAACCTTTCGGAGGCATCAACGTGGTAGCAAAAGCATGCCGTGAAAACGGAGTGGAAGTGGACGATAAAGTAAAAGACATCTTCACCCATTACCGCAAAACACATAACGACGGCGTATTCGATGTATATACCGAAGAAATCCGTTCCTTCCGCTCACTGGGATTCCTTACCGGATTGCCCGACAACTATGCCCGCGGACGTATCATCGGCGACTACCGCCGATTGGCTCTCTACGGCATCGACCGTCTGATTGAAGCCAAGCAGGAGGACTTGCGCAACCTCACCGGCCCGATGACCGAAGCACGCATCCGTCTACGCGAAGAAGTGGCAGAACAAATCAAAGCTTTGAAGGACATCAAGGTTATGGGCGAATATTACGGACTCGACCTCAGCCATCCGGCTACATCAGCTCAAGAGGCCGTGCAATGGGTATACATGGCATATCTTGCTGCCATCAAAGAGCAGGACGGAGCAGCCATGTCACTGGGTAACGTATCTTCGTTCCTCGATATATTCATTGAATACGATCTGGCTCACGGAAAAATCAATGAGACGTTTGCACAGGAACTGATAGACCAGTTCGTCATCAAGCTGCGCATGGTACGCCATCTGCGTATGCAATCATACAATGATATCTTTGCCGGTGACCCGACTTGGGTGACCGAAGCCATCGGAGGACGCTTCAATGACGGACGCGTGAAGGTCACCAAGACTTCTTTCCGCTTTTTGCAGACGCTATACAACCTCGGTCCTTCTCCGGAACCGAACTTGACCGTATTGTGGAGTCCCGAACTGCCGGAAGGTTCAAGGATTTCTGCGCCAAAGTTTCTGTAGATACCAGCTCCATCCAGTACGAAAACGACAACCTGATGCGTGAAGTGCGCAACTGCGACGACTACGGCATCGCCTGCTGTGTATCCTACCAAGCCATCGGCAAACAAATCCAGTTCTTCGGCGCACGTGCCAACCTTGCAAGGCCCTGCTGCTCGCCATCAACGGTGGACGTTGCGAAAATACCGGAACTGTCATGGTGAAAGGTATTCCCGTATTGACCGGTGAGACATTGAAGTTTGAGGAAGTTATGGCCAACTACAAGAAGGTACTGACTGAAATAGCCCGTGTCTACAACGAGGCCATGAATATCATCCACTACATGCATGATAAGTATTATTATGAGAAAGCCCAGATGGCATTCATCGATACCGACCCACGCATCAATCTGGCATACGGTGTTGCCGGCCTTTCCATCGCCATAGACTCACTGTCCGCCATCAAATATGCCAAAGTCACTGCACGCCGCAACGAAATCGGCCTGACCGAAGGTTTCGACACTGAAGGTTCATTCCCCTGCTTCGGCAATAATGACGACCGTGTGGACCACCTGGGAGTAGACCTCGTTTACTATTTCAGCGAAGAACTGAAAAAGCTGCCTGTCTACAAGAATGCCCGTCCCACCCTTTCCTTGCTGACTATCACCTCCAACGTGATGTACGGCAAGAAGACCGGTGCCACTCCGGACGGACGCGCCAAAGGTGTTGCCTTTGCTCCGGGTGCCAACCCAATGCACGGACGTGACAAGAACGGTGCCATCGCTTCCTTGAGCTCCGTAGCCAAATTGCGCTACCGCGACTCGCAGGACGGCATCAGCAATACGTTCTCCATTGTTCCCAAATCACTGGGCCCGACACCGGAAGAACGTGTAGAGAACCTGGTAACCATGATGGACGCTACTTCACCAAAGGTGCCCACCATTTGAACGTAAACGTACTGAACCGCGAAATGCTGGAAGATGCCATGGAACATCCTGAAAAGTATCCGCAACTCACCATCCGCGTTTCCGGCTATGCCGTGAACTTCGTGAAGTTGAGCCGCGAGCATCAGTGGAAGTCATCAGCCGTTCATTCCACGAAAGAATGTAATATGATAAATGTACACTCCTACGAAAGTATGGGAACATTCGACGGGCCGGGTCTCCGGCTCGTCGTTTTCCTGCAAGGATGTCCGTTCCGTTGTCTGTATTGTGCCAATCCGGATACGATTGATGTAAAAGGAGGCACTCCCACCACTCCGGAAGAGATTCTGCAAATGGCTATCAGCCAAAAGGCATTCTTCGGGAAGAAAGGAGGTATTACTTTCTCCGGCGGTGAGCCTACCCTGCAAGCAGAAGCGCTGATTCCTCTTTTCAAGGAGCTGAAGGCGAACGGCATCCATATCTGTCTGGACAGTAACGGAGGCATCTGGAATGAAAAGGTGGAAGAGCTCTTTAGCCTGACTGACCTCGTGCTGCTGGACATCAAGCAATTCAATCCCGAACGCCACCGTACGCTGACGGGACGAAGCAACGAACAGACACTCCGCACCGCTGCCTGGCTCGAAGAACATGAACACCCCTTCTGGCTGCGCTATGTACTGGTCTCCGGTTACAGCGATTCGGAAGAAGACACCCGCCTGCTGGGTGAAAGTCTTGGCAAATACCAGCAGATACAACGGGTGGAAATACTTCCTTATCACCGTCTGGGTGTTCACAAATACGAAGCCATGGGATGGGATTACAAATTGAAAGAAGTGAAGGAAAATACTCCGGAACAACTGGAACGGGCAGAAAAACTGTTCAAAGAGTATTTCACGAATGTGATAACCAACTAAAACAGAAAAGCAAGGCTGTCCGGATATGATTCCAGACAGCCTTGCTTTTCATTTATAGGGTAAGAATCCTATTCTTTCAAGTTATAGGTAATCTGCTGTACATCATCACTACTGCCACCCACCATAAAGACGAAATCACCAGGTTCTACCATATAATTCATCTCATTGTCATAGAATCCCAGTGCATCGTCAGTTATCTGAAAAGCTACAGTTTTGCTTTCACCCACATTCAGATGAATTTTCCTGAAGCCCTTCAATTCCTTTATCGGACGCGTAACAGAGGCTACCTTATCCTGCACATACAATTGAACTACTTCCTCTCCTGCACACTTACCGGTATTAGTCACTTTTACCGACACCTCCGTATGGACGCCTGCACCTTGCCCGGCAGCAGTTTCAAATCAGAATATCCAAAATCCGTGTACGAAAGCCCATATCCGAAAGGATAGGCAGGCTCAGTGGAAGCATCGATATAAGATGCCTTATAGGTCTGTTTCAATGCGGTAGGCGGCCGGTGCTCTTATTCTGATAATAAATGGGAATCTGTCCTACGTGTGCAGGAAATGTCATGGGCAATTTAGCCGAAGGATTATACTCTCCCCACAACACATTGCATATGGCATTGCCGGCCTCACTTCCCAGCCACCAAGTACACAGTACCGCATCAGCATGTTCTTATCTCATTGAAGATTACCGGACGCCCACACATGACAAGAGCAATGACAGGTTTTCCAGTCTTTGCCAGTTCCGACACCAGCTTCTGCTGCCCCTCGGGTATGGCTATATTCACTTTGGAAGCCTTCTCGCCACTCTGACCGAATCTCTCGCCTACCGCCACAACAATGACATCCGAAGCCTCAGCAGCCTGTAATGCTTCCTGCAATCCGGTCAACTGATTGCTCTTCATATCATAGCCTTCAGCATAGCTCACCTCCAGTCCTTTCCGGACCAATGCATCATATAAGGTCACCACTTTGTTCCGGTCCGTAGTGGCAGCCCAAGCACCTGCCATATCGTACTGGGATTTTGAGAGTCCTCCTATCAAGCTATCTTCCTCGTCTGTGCCGTCAACGGAAGCACAGATTCCCTATTCTCCAGCAATACAACGGAACGCTCGGCCATACGGAGCGAAGCATTACGGACTTCGGGCGCATTGAGTATTCTGGCCGCTCTTTCCGGATTACAGTAGCGAAAAGGGTCCTCAAACAATCCCAACTCATATTTCTTCTCCAATATACGCCGTACTGCATCATCAAGCACACTCTCCTTTACTTTCCCTTCTTGAACAAGCTCCTTCAGATAAGTCAAGTAGCAGGTACTTACCATCTCCATGTCCAGACCAGCATTCAGCGCTTTGGCTGCGGCATCTTTCTTGTCAACAGCATAACGGTGGTTCACCAATTCCTCTACCGAATTATAATCGGACACAACAAATCCCTTAAATCCCCACTGCTCTCTCAATAGCCGGTTGAGCAAGAAATCATTGGCAGTACAAGGAATATTATTAAAATCATTGAAAGCACTCATCACGGTAGCTGCTCCTACCTTTATGGCCGCCTTATAGGGAGGCATATAAAAATTGGCAAAGTGGCCCATTGACATATCCACACTATTATACTCCTTTCCTGCTATCGGTGCACCATATCCGGCAAAATGTTTCATACATGCATGACAGTCGTCGTGTCTGCCAAATCGTCTCCTTGCAAGCCTCTGACACGCGCCTCCGCTACCCGAGAACCATAATAAGGTCCTCACCGGCCCCTTCCATGACGCGTCCCCAACGTGCGTCCCACGAAATATCCACCATCGGGGCAAAAACCCAGTTCAAACCATCAGCGGCACTTTCCAAAGCATTGTAGCGTGCAGCTTCCTCAATCATGGCCAAATCGAAACTTGCAGCCTCGGCAAGCGGAAGCGGAAATCCGGTACGATAGCCGTGGATAACATCCAGTCCGAAAATTAAAGGAATGCGCAAACGCGATTGCAAAGCAAGCTCTTGATAACGGCGTATATCCTTTACTCCTATCACATTCAGCATAGAGCCTATTCTGCCTTGCCGGACATACTCTTCTTTAGGAATATTTCCACCGTCGGGTCCGGTAAAATTCCCTCGGTAGGTGCATTGTGCAAGCTGGCCTATCTTTTCATCCAGCGTCATCTGCTTCATCAAGCTTGAGATGAATTTCTCCTTCTCCGTAGTTTGTGCCGAGGTAAAGGTGTTACCAAGTCCCCACAGACAAACCATCAGTATTATTATCTTTTTCATACTGCCATTCTTGTTTTGATATTTATTTTATCATAAAACAACAGTTGCCTTCAATGGTAAATCAGCTGAAGAAGGACCTGCCAGAATCTCAAAAGTCCCCTTTTCCACTACAAACCGATGTGATTCCACATCATAGTAGGCAAAGGCTTCCTCATCCAGCAATATCCGAACGCGCTTGGTTTCACCCTTCTTCAAGTAAACCTTATCGTAGCCTTTCAACTCCTTCAATGGACGCGGAACAGAACATTCCACATCCCGCACATATACCTGAGCCGCTTCCGCAGCATCCATCTTTCCGGTATTCTTGATGTCAAAGCTTACCGTAACCCGGCTTCCCCCCGTCTTCTCAACACTCAGATTACTATATTCAAAACTACTGTATGACAGTCCATACCCGAAGGATAGAGCGGCTGCTTTCCGTTCCGGTCATATCCCCTATAACCTACGAAAACACCTTCGGCATACTGCACCCGTTTATGAGGTACATTGCGATTGTCATAATAATTACCATATACCGGATTATCTTCCCATTTTTCCTCGATGCTGACTGGTAGTTTGCCACTTGGCGAAAGCTTGCCCGTAATGATTTCGGCAAGGGCCTTTCCACCCTCCTGCCCCGGATACCATGCCATCAAAATAGCTTGTACACTCTGCCCCCAATTGCGGAAATCTATTCCACCTCCGGCATTCACCACCACAGCCACATTATCATGAAGTGAAGCCACTTTATTAATGAGATATTCCTGCCCGTATGACAATGCAAACGGACGGTCGAACCCTTCACCTTCTGTACTGCTGTTGAACCCGGCACATACAATAACATTCCTGGCATGCTTCAGTGAAGAGGCCAAACGCTCCTCATCCATCATTCCTGCCTGGAAACTGACAGTCGCCTCACCCACATTATCAAAATATTCAATACGCAACCGGTATATCTCCCTGCACTGACCTGCATAAATGCACTGCGGGTACTGAATGAATGGTTCCCCCAATCTCCGGTAATCAGCTTATCGTTTACAAACAGACGGTATCCGTCATCGCCAGCCAGCTGGAACTTGACAGTTCCATCCTTGTCAGCCTTGTAAACTCCCGTCCAACGGGCAGAAAACTGATCTACCGGCATGCCGTCGAACGGTGCACCGTATTTCCAGGCATGGTCTATGGCAGGCTCTATGGCAGCTTGAAAGAGTTCTCCGGTAAGATTACGAGTATTATAATATTCGCCCTTAAAACCGTTTTGCGTAAAACTGCCATCCGTATAAATCTGTTGGGACATATCCTTATAAAGAATGCTGTCAGACAGCAGCTCTATCTGTCTGCCGCCCTTCAACTGAACCATACCGTCATAGAGTGACACTACCGAATAAGGGGTGACAAATCCGCTTCCTCCTCCTGTGGGAATAATATCGGCATTAGGCCCGATTACCAATGTTCTACCGTTCCGGTAAGGCAACGTACCGTTATCATTTTTCAATAAGACTACTCCTTCTCTCGCCAAGTCAAGTGCAATTTCCTTAGACTGTGCATTGTCTTTATCGATAGATTTATCTTCTCTCGGAGTATCAAGTGCTCCAAAAGCAATCAATGTCTGGAGTATATGCCGGACTTTGGCGTCAATGGTCTCTTCCTTCACGATACCATTCTCTATTGCCGGAATAAGAATTTCCCTGGTCATGAATTTACCGACGGGCATTTCCAAATCCAACCCTCCATTAGCGGCTCCCACACCGGAATATACAGATGTCCAGTCAGACATCAGGATACCTTTAAATCCCCACTGCTTGCGTAATACATCAATGTTCAGCCAGCTGTTTTCGGTGGCATGTACCCCGTTCAGCGGATTATAGCTATCCATAACCGCCCCTACTCCTGCTTCCTGCACAGCTTTTCGGAACGCGGGAAAATAAATTTCCTGCAGCGTGCGTTCATCACATCTGAGCTGGCATGATGTCTGCTCCACTCCTGGTTATTGGCCGCAAAATGCTTCACCGTAGCCATAACTCCCTCTTCCTGCACTCCCAAGATATATTCTTTAGCAGTTTCGCCCGTCAAATAAGGTCTTCACCAAAATACTCATAGTTTCGCCCGCATAGAGGAGAGCGGTAGATATTGACTCCAGGCCCCAACAGAATACTTACCCCACTGGCCTTTGCATCCCGGGCCAAACCATGTCCCAGCTCTCTAGCCAACTTACGGTTCCATGTCGAAGCCGACAAGATGCCACAAGGATACAAGGTACTTTGAGTATTGTTACGTATGCCTTGCGGACCATCGGCCATCCTGATTTCGGGTATGCCAAGCCGGGGTACAGCCCGGATATAAAAAGATTTGGGACCGGAAATGTAATCGATTTTTTCTTCCAGCGTCATTTGAGAAACCAACTCCCTGGCACGCTGCTCCACCTGGGGAGTAATACACACTTGTGCTTTTGCCGTGATTGCACAACAAAGCAATAGCCCGCTTAAGGCTACTTTCTTTTTAATCTTCATTTTGTCTATTTTACTACGTGTTTGTTATATTGCCGGGCATGTCCCGACCTACTTTCTTTCTTCTCAATCAATAAAAAACCGTGTCCCTTCATCCACCAACGAAGAAACACGGCCGAAAGTTATTAAGAAAATTCTGAATCTACAAGAAAGTGGACAAAAACATGTCTGTCCTGCTATCAATAAGTAAGACGTATACCGGCCTGCAACGTAAAGTTACACGGGTTCTCCTTGCGTATAGTCTGTATCGACGAACCGTCATCAAAGAAATAAGATACTCCCGGTTCCACATACAGGCCCACCCTATTGCTTATGTTATACTGGGCACCGACAGCACCCATGACAGAAAGCTGTACCGGTTTCACAGTCTCACTCTCAGTACCAATCTTGCCATACACACATTTTTCAATGGCACCCCCCGCCGAAACGTACATCGTAAAGTTCTTTGCATCCACAAAGTTCCAGTTGGCCCGTACCGGAATGCAATATAATGCAGCTTCTGGCTTATCTTTTCCGAGCTGCCTCATACCTTACGTCAGAAGCAAGATAGGTATACGTCAGCCCGCTTTCCACAGAGAAACCCTTCGCCAAGTTTTTCCGCACCGAAACACCGAAACTGAGCGGTTGTTTATGGTCTATATCCGCAATTTTCTTTTCGCGTCTTTGCAGATAGGGCATACCATCCTTAAAAACCAGTTCCTGCCCGTCGGGAATAGTAACAATGCCATTGGCCGTAGAGGATAAATCTACGTTACCGCCATAAATAGGACTTCCAGGCATGTAGTCCGACATCACATTCGCTTCCCCTTCATTCGCCAATGAAAAACCTCCCGTATTTCCTACGGACAAGCCAACCGCCCATCCTTTAGCATCCCTACCAGAACTGTTTTTTTCCGGAAGATGCAGTTTGTCCCGGCCTGACGGACGATAGCGGTCTTCCCTTGTCTCCGGTTCCTCGGTCTGCATTGTAGTTTCATGGTCCGTATCTTCCACTACCGGTTCTTCCGCCTGCTGTCCAATACCGACAACCTCATCTGCAGTTTCAACCGGCAGCATTTCCTCCTGCTGTTCTTCGCCAACCGATATTCTGATATGTTGTGCAACCAAAGGGTGACTTGCCTCCTTATTGGGCGCCGATGCATTTCCATGTGCCCGATAAGCAGGTCTATGGAATTAGTCCGTATGGCAGGTACTGTCTGTTCCGGCAAGACGTCCGGAGCCACAGCCAAAGCGGGCACTGACGTATGCCGCATTTCATTCCCTACCGGACTCTGCAACAGCCACAGACTGACGGACGAAACCGCCACCAGCAACACAGCTGCCGCGGCCACCGCCCAGCGACGGAAAGGTATCATCCTATGCGGTCCGGTTATCGGAGCTCCGGAAACGGACAATTCCTTCTCCAACCGCTCCCATCCGGCAACCGGCAGCGGTTCGGAATAGTCTTCCAGCTTGTCCTTTATCTTTTTCAACCACAATTCATCTTCCATACGTTCCTTCATTTAATCATTTCTTTTCATCCACTCACGTACTTTTGCCGCTAAAGTCGCTTTAGCACGCGTCAACTGCGAGGCAGAGGATTTTTCATTAATTCCCAATAGTCGAGCAATCTCCTTATGGGATTTCTCTTCAAAAATATATAAGTTGAATACGGTACGATAGCCGGCAGGCAATTCACTGATAAACTGCATTAGTACCTTTTGAGGAATGACATCTATTGACGAACCTTCCGGTTCCTCATAAGCTTCAGGTGCATTCTCCAAGGCCGATGACTGATTCATCACATCATTTTTCCGCAAATACTGCAACACCGTATTCACCATTACGCGTTCCATCCATGCCCGCAGAGAACCCTCTCCCCGCCAAGTGAACTTATCGAAAGAATCAAAAAGTTTCAGAAAACCGTCATGCATCAGGTCTTGGGCAGTCTCCCGGTCACCTGCATAACGAAGGCATACGCTGAGCATGCGTCCCGCATAGCGCTCATACAGTTCTTTGCGGGCAAGATTGTCTCCTTGCCTACAGCGTTCTGCCAATTCCTGTTCTTCCATTCTCTCTTTTAACACGTGTTTACCCTATAAATGCAATCGGCGCAAAAATACTGCATCAGGCAGAGAAGAAAATCATACTTTCATTTCTTTAACAGTATACTACGCAGTATTTAGCTTTTCACCGCATTTTCTGAATACAAAAATAAGTTTTAAACAGAAAAGAGCTAAAACCTACCACTTATGAAGAAACTGAGAATGACATTGGCAACATCCATGCTTTTATTCCTGACTGCCATTGTATTGCAATCATGCCTGGACGATTGGGATGACAAATATGACACTTTGTTCGCCGTAGGTACGGTAAAGGTCATCGAAGGAAAAGACTACTATTTCTCACTGGACGAAGGCAGTAAACTATATCCCAGTGACACAACCTATGTTCACGACTATGCCGTAACAGACGGCCAGAGGCTTTCATCTACTTCCGCGAACTGGAAGAGAAACTTCCAGCTACGAATACAATGCCCAAATAAAGCACATCGAAAATATTCTGACCAAAGACATCTACTCCATGCCTGCCGAAAAGGCGGACAGTATCGGAGACGACAACATCAACGCCACGGATTTATGGATTACGGGTGAGTATCTGAACATCAAGTATCAATCTACCACAGTAACAACGAAGATAAGAAGCACATGCTGAACCTGGTCATCAACGAAGCATCCACCGGCGAGAACGACAAACCGGATTACGTCAATCTCGAATTCCGCCACAATGCCTACAATGACAGCCAGCTCACACTGGCACCGGACTGGCCTCCTTCAAGCTGGACAATATAGCGGAACAGCTGAAAGAGAAAAAAGGACTGAACATCCGCGTCAAAAGTCTATATGACGGTGAACGGTTCATGACCATAGACATTAAAAAAGAAAACAACTAAATCTCCTGAAAACACATTTTTCAACATCTCAATGAGAAGCGGAGTAACATTTCAATATGTTGCTCCGCTTTGTTTTTCCATAACTTATCAGAATTCATTGTTCAAGCAAGTCAGCCTCAACGAAGCGTTGAACGCTTCGGCAGACAATCGCGTCCTGACCTGTACCTGCACGCTGCTCTTCGGCTGGACATCAAAATAATTGTCGCTATATACACTTTCATTGTCAGCAACGGACAAGCATACGGCACGGGCAAACTTGTCTGTTGATACCGTCACTTCATATCCGCCTTCAATGGAACGGACTTCGGTCTGCAAATCCACTTTCGGATAATTCATATTCTTCTGCTTGTCCAGACAGTAGTTGTTATGGTACACCCTGCCCGATTTGTCCGTATAGTCTACGCGGACATATACCGTTCCTCTATCTGCCCCTCCAGCAGCTTGGCAAGCGGTGCGGAAAAACAGACACGGCTGTCATTACCGGAAATGCCGACAGATTTGTCCCAGTGATAAACCACAGTGCCGTCGAACCGGCAGACCTGGAGCTGCAGCCGGCCGGAAGTATTCTCCAAGCGGTCGGACACTGCATATACTTTCAAATCATCCCCCTCCACTACCGGAGAAATCAGGATGTCATCATAGACCTTGCGAGTATAATAGTGCTGCGCCTTCCAGCGTCCGTAATAGTCACGGCTCGCCCAGGAAGCTACGGGCCAACAGTCGTTGTGCTGCCAGAAAAGCGTCCCCATATTATACGGCATCTGGCGGCGGTGCGACTCGATGGCCGTCTTGATGGCATCTCCCTGCAGCACATGGTTCATATAAAGGAATGCCCGGAAATCACGCGGCTTTTTATATTCATTCAATAGGTAAGTCTCAATCAGCCCGTTGGCATGGTCGCCACCACGCTGATGGGACATCATCACCTCGGAACGTATATCCCAGTCTTCGGGGTAAGGAGCATAGCGCTTGACGGAGTCGAACTCTGGAAAAGACTGAAAGCCGTACTCGCTGAAAAAGCGGGATTTCTCGCTGTCATAATCGGAAATGGGTGCTTTACCATGCCAGACACTCCAATAGTGACGGTCCCCGTCAGTAGTACCGGACATCTCTCCCTCGAATGCGAACGGAGAAGAAGGCCAATAGAAGGTTCCGGGTGCATACTCCCTGACCACCCCGGGTAAGGTGACATGATACTGCTGCCGGTACTGTGCCCAAATCTTGTCGGCATATTCCTTGTTCTGCCGTTCTATCTCGCACTTCCAGCCCCAGCCCAGCCAGGCATCCTGGCATTCATTGTTTCCACACCACAAAGCAATGCAGGCATGATTGCGCAAACGTTTCACATTGTCCACCGCCTCCTGATGGATATTATCGAGCAGGGCGCCTTCTGCCGGATACATGCTGCAGGCAAACATAAAGTCCTGCCAAATCATAATTCCATGCTCATCACACAAATCATAGAAGACATCGTTCTCATAGATACCTCCGCCCCAGACACGCAACATATTCATGTTTACACCGGCGGCATCGAGAATCGTCCTTTTATAATTCTCGGGAGTGACGCGCGGCAGGAAGTTATCCGAAGGGATGTAATTGGCTCCTTTGGCAAAAACCGGACGCCCGTTCAGCTCTATATAGAAAGTATGCCCGTCCTTATCCGGCTGATGCACCACCTTCAAAGAGCGTATGCCCACCCTTTCGGTTTTAGAGTCCAACAATTCCCCGCCTGCAATGATATCCGTACGGAAACGGTAAAGGAAAGGCTCCCCCAGTCCATTACTCCACCACAGCTTCGGCTTGTGAAGGACGAAATCAACGGTCACCCGATTGGTGCCTCGCTTCAAATCCGCTTGCCACTCGCCAAGCACTCTTCCGGTAGCCTCGTCTGTTATCGTGACCAGCACTCCGTCCATATCCTTATCGGCATCCAGCTCCACATGTCCGGCAATCACGGCCCTGCCTGCACCGACTTCCTTCTGCTCGATAAACACATCGTTGATTCTCAAATCGCTCCAAGCCCTGATATACACCGGACGCCAGATGCCGGAGGTAACCAGACGTGGGCCCCAGTCCCAGCCATAATGATAACCCGCCTTACGGGCAAAAATGCTTATCTTCTTGTTGAACAAGCCTCCGTTTTCAGACTGGTCATTGGATGCCGGATACTGGTAAGGAAGTGCATCCCATTTGGGGACGTCTATCTTTACCGGCGAATGGAAGTACACCTTCAATATATTATTCTCCTCCCTGATGTACTGCCTAACGGGGATAGACCAGCGGCGAAACATATTGTCCGCTTTCAGTATACATTCATCATTCAAATAAACGTCAGCGTAAGTATCCAGCCCCTCGAACACAAGCTCCATATTCTCTTTCCGCATCATGTCGGCAGCAAGAGTAAAGCAAGTTTCATAAACAGTCTTCCTTGTCAATCCATTGCAATCCCCGTTCGTTCAACCGGAAAAACGGGTCTTCAATAATCTTGTTCTGCAGTAAGTCCGTGTGGACTACTCCCGGAACTGTAGCCGGATACCAATTGGTCAGTCTCGCCTGCCGGAATTTCCAGCCTTCATGAAGGTTCTTTACCGCTGTTTTTAGTTTCATACGAGTGTGTTTCATAGTTTTCTTTGACTACTCTAAATTACGGATAGACAAAAATACGACATTCAAAGGATACTTTATAATATCTTCTTAACGAAACATGATACAATCCCGTACACACCTACCGGGTCAGCGTCGCTACACATCTGCTGCAGTGTGACTGCAAACGTGTTGCAGCGCTACTGCATATATGCTGCAGTGACACTGCATATGTGTTGCAGCGCCACTGCAAAGCTGAATGCAGTAGCACTGCAAAAAGCATGCACTTGCTTTGCAGTGGCAATGCATTATCCCATCGCCTTATTATGAAAGGAGATGTCATCCAGCTTTCATTATCTATAATTAATTTACAAAGACATAGTTTCCAAGTCTTTCAAAGCAAACGGAGTACAAGCAAAAAAGGTCTACAAATCATAGATTTGTAGACCTTTACCCGCTAGTTTTCCATCTTATTCAGAACTGTTGCGGAGAGAGGGGGATTCGAACCCCCGATACCCTTTAGGGGTATACACGCTTTCCAGGCGTGCCTCTTCAACCACTCGAGCACCTCTCCTTGTTCGGGGCGCAAAAGTAAGGGAAGTTTTTGGAATTACCAAATGTTCGGGCAAATAATATTAAAAGTCCGTTCAAGCAACCAATGCCGGAACGGACTTTCAACACTCAATAAAACATACTTATCATTACCGTGATCTGACTTCCCGTCTCATGAATATGACATACGAAAGAGCAAAACAGATGACAGTAGCTGCAATCAGTCCGGTGAGCTGCGGCCACACCACCAAAAGACTCTGTCCCAATGGCAGCGGACTGGGAATGGCCCCCTGAACCTGCTCCATAGTAAGCGGCCCCAAACTTCTGACGGAAGGCATCAGCAGCGTTGTGGTCGCCTCATTGAACAGTTCGCTAGGTGCCAGACGCATCAGACCGAGAATAAATTCTGGTAACTGACTATCTGATAAGGAGATGCCAGCTGCGAAGGGCTCAATGCCTTGGCAACCAGATTGACAATCATCGTATAGAACACGCTGAAAAACAACCATACCGCCACCGAAGCCAATGCCGAGGTGGCCGCCTGACGGAAGCAAAGCGAAAACAGAATGGCCAGATTCAGCCAGAATGCCACATAGAACACACTGATTATGAGAAAGAATACAATCCTCCAAAATTCTTCTGCTGTGGGAGGAATGCCTATCGCTATCAACCCGCAGCCCATTACGAGGAATCCCAGTACAAACAGCATGATACCTATCACAATCAATGCAGCCACGAACTTGGCATTGATAATGCAATCACGATGAACAGGCTGTGACAGCATACGGCTCAACGTCCCCTTGTTCTGTTCCGAATTTATAGCATCGAATCCCAGCGCAATCCCCAACAACGGCCCCAGAAAGTTGATAAACTGCACAAAAGAAGGCAATGTGCCATCCGAGGCTGTGAATAACTTCAAGAAAAGGAACGAACCGTCCGGGTCATTGGGCTTGATGGCGGCACCTATGTTGGTAAGCGAGGTATAGAGTGAGCCCATGCACGTAAGCAAAATGATTCCCATCAAGATAATGAACCGCCAACTTTTCACATGGTCGGATATTTCCTTGTTAACGACTACCCAAAAAGGATAATTGACTTTATTCATGCCTTTCTCCTCCTTCCTCCATATAATGGCTATAAATATCAGATAATTCTTGATGCTTGTCCTTCAAATCAGACATATCAATCAAGGTGACCAGCTTCCCACTGTTGAACAGTCCCACGCGGTCGCAAACTTTCTGCACCTGGTCCAGGTGGTGGGAAGAGAACAAGACGGTCAGTCCCTCCTTCCGGCTCAACTGCCTAATGAGCTCGATGAACTCCTGAACACCGGCAGGTCTATTCCCGAAGTAGGTTCATCCAGGATTATAATTTCCGGATTTTTGATAAGCACGTCCGCCAGTCCCAATCGCTGGCGCATACCGCGCGAATATTTCCCGGTCTTCTTTTTCATCTGTCCGGCAAGCCCCACATGCTCCATCAGCTCCAGCGCCTTGACTTTCGCTTCGGCATCCGAAATGCCATTGAGACGCGCAGTATATATAAGGTTTTCCGGACCGGTCATGTCATCATAAAACCCCACATCTTCGGGCAGATAGCCTATCTTCCGCTTTACCTCGATAGGATGCCTGGTAGAGTCGATACCGCAAATCTCCACAGAGCCGGAAGTGGGTTCCGTCAGTCCCAGCATCATCAGGATGGTAGTTGACTTGCCGGCGCCGTTTGGCCCCAATAATCCGAAAATCTCCCCTTTACGAATAGTTAGGCAAATGCGGTCTACGGCAGTGAAGCGCCCATACTGCTTGGTCAAGTCTGTCAATGCAATCACTCGCTCGTCCATGCTCACCTCCTTCCATATTTACGGAACAGATAGCATACGGCACCTATGGCAACGATTATTATCAAAACGCCCACCCATCCCCATATCATCGGGGTTTTCACGGCAATGCGGAATTGGGCGTCTGTATTCACTTCAGGAGTTTTGGCCGTCATGGTAGCCACATAATCTCCGGGCAATGCCTTTTTGGATGCTTTCATGGTAGCTACGACATTGGCCGTTTCCCCCGCCTTCAGCATATCAATCTTCGAAGGCTCAAAAGACACTTCCCAGTCCACGGGCTTATTGGCAGAAAGCTGGATATCTTTCAACAATGAAGAGCCGGTATTCCGGACCACCAACTCGATACGCTTCACATCTCCGCTGTGATTTCGGTACTCAACAATCCTCTGGGCGTGGACAATTCCATCTCGTAGGAACCCGTGACAACAACTTCCAGCTCCAAGTCGGCAGAAGTCGTACCGGTAGCCGCACGTACCGGAATCTTGTAATTGCCGGCTTCCACATTGGCGGGAGGGACAATCTCTATACTCACATTCTGGCTACTGTTCGCTTCCACCTGGCAGAAGTGGCCTGCTTATAGTTAGGCTTGAACACGACACTCCAGCCTCTGGGGGCATTGGCCATCAGCGCATACAGCTGCTGGTCGGCCGTCTGGTTTTCAAAGTGGCATTGAAGGTAAAGGTGGACTTGGAATTGCCCTGCATATTGGGCTGGTCGGTAGTGAACTCGGTCTGGTAAGTTCCTTTCTGGGCCACGACCACCTCCAGCGGCAGTTTGGTTTCCCCGGCAAATACTGTGAAATGATAACTTCCTTTATTTACTTTTAGAGGAACTTCCACTTTCAAATTGAACGTTTTCTTTTCCTGGGGCAGTACAGAAAGCTGGCTGAGGGTCCAGCCGCCTGACTTGATTTCATGCTTCCAACTGCCCGGCAATCCGCTGACCGAGAGATTTGCATTTGTAACCCCGTCCGTGTTGTTAATCAAATCAATGCTGTAATCAATGGACGCTCCGGGCGTCACGGAAATTTTTGTGTAAGGAGTGTACAGAATTATGCTTCCAGATTCATCGGCATGTACACTTAAGGGAAAGGCTCCCAACAAAATAACTAACAATAAAATACAATTTGTTCTCATAGTCATAAAAAAGTTCTTATGGTTATTTAATTATGAATATTTTCCCAATTTGTGCGTTGCAAAAATAAAAGATAGCTATATTAGTAGCTGTTAAAAGAAACAAAAGAATATAATTGCGGACACAATATACCCTGCGATGACCTGCTTTTCTTATCTTTGCGATTCCTATTGATACAAACGAATACCATACCGACATGAGAATCCCTGAAATACGCTTACAGAACCAGCAACTGTCCACTCCACTCTTCGGCCACCCGAAAGAGCTGGTCTCCTGGATGGGCGCCATGCAGGCACAAGACTATACAATGGTGAAATGGGCCGTAGGTATGCGGCTGAAGTCACCGGGAATTCAAGCCGTGGAAAAAGCCCTGCATCAAGGGGAAATACTGAGAACCCACATAATGCGTCCCACATGGCACCTGGTAGCAGCAGAAGACATTCGTTGGATGCTGAAACTCTCTGCACAACGCATCAAATCCGCCAATGATTCTTATGCAAAAGGACATGGTCTGGAAATCACGGAACAGCAATATGACAGAAGCCATACCGTACTCGGGAATATCCTCAGCGGGAAGCGAAGCCTGACGAAACAAGAGATTGCGGAACATTTTGAACGTTCGGGACTGCTTGCAGACAACTACCACATGACCCGCTTTATGTCGCGTGCCGAAGTCGAAGGTATTGTGTGTAGCGGAGAATGCCGTGGACGACAACACACCTATGCCCTTCTGGACGAAAGAGTTCCACCTACCCCCGAACTGACGAAAGAAGAAGCGCTGGCCCGTCTGGCTACAGCCTATTTCCGCAGCCATGCCCCCGCTACCCTGCAAGACTTCTCCTGGTGGTCCGGTTTGCCTTTAACGGAAGCAAGGCAATCTATTTCTCTGATAGAACCGGAACTGATGTCCGAACAATGGAACAGCCAGACATGGTACATCCATGACTCCTGCCGGACATCTGGAAAGGCGACCGGCAACCTGCACCTTCTTCCCTCCTACGACGAATACCTGATAGGATACAAGGACCGGACGGACGTCCTACCCAAAGAGGACTATTCCAAAGCTTTCACCAACAACGGATTGTTCTTTCCGGTACTTCTCTATAAGGGGCATGTAGTAGGAAATTGGAACAAGGCGTCCAAGAAAAAAGAAATCTTCCCGGAGCATTCGCTTTTCCGGAAAGACATCTGCCTGAAAGAGGAGTTGCTGAACCAGGCTAAAGAAAAGTACGTCCGGTTCCTAACACATTAAAGGCGGTCATCGAAGATTTTCATTGAAGAATCTCTCTATTTTGCCGAATGGAATTACCTCTATATTGTCATACAAGTCTACATGGTTTGCACCGGGAATAATCAGCAGTTCCTTATTATCACCCTGCAACTTTTTAAAAGCATCTTCACTGAAATAACGTGAATGGGCCTTCTCACCGTGCAGCATCAACACTGCACTACGGATTTCATCACTATATGAAGGATAGGCATATTGATGAACGAAAGCGGTGAAGTCTTGTTCCATCCGTGGTTAGAGTTGAGTGACCGCTTATGATAGCCGCGCGGTGTTTTATAATAGGCATGGTAGTCCTTCACAAATTGTGGAGCATCGGCAGGCAACGGGTCTACTACACCTCCTCCAAGAGCAAATGTACCGTTTCTATAATCCTCCGTACGCTGAGCATTAAGCTGGCGCCGCAATTCATGCCGTGCATCGGCATTCATAGAATCGAAATAACCGTTAGCATTGACCCGGCTCATGTCGTACATGGTTACCGTAACTGTAGCTTGATGCGAGTATCGATAGCCGCTGCATTAAGCGCCATGCCTCCCCATCCACAAATACCGAGAATGCCGATGCGCTCTGCATCTACATCGTCACGGGTGGAAAGATAATCGACCGCTGCACTGAAATCTTCCGTATTGATGTCCGGCGAAGCCACATAACGGGGCTGGCCGCTACTTTCTCCCGTATAGGATGGATCGAAAGCAATCGTCAGGAATCCACGTTCTGCCAATGTCTGCGCATACAAGCCCGAAGCTTGTTCCTTCACGGCACCAAATGGGCACTGATGGCAATGGCAGGCAATTTACCCGTCACATTCTTGGGTACATACAAATCGGCGGCAAGTGTAATGCCGTAACGGTTGTGGAAAGTTATCTTTTTATGGTCTACTTTATCACTCTGTGGGAATGTCTTGTCCCACTCTTGAGTCAGATTCAAATTCTCTTCCATAAATTTATTATCATTATTAGGATTATTTTCTGTTGCAGACAAATGTCCTGCAGCACAAAGCTAATAACCATCGCCGCACATATGTTTTTTACCATGTTCTTCATCTCTACTTCTTTAAGTTTCGGTTGGAAATTCATTTCTTAATCCATTGCTTGACAGTTTCCCGGCTCGCTCCATTCAGCAGCCTGCCTTTTCCCCAGTTTATGCCGGGGTAATTCGTCTGCAATTCCTTTTCTGCATTAGAAATACTGCTGCTTCCCGAAGTGGCGAATGGAATAACCGTTTTACCTGCAAAATCACCGCTTTCTATAAATGTATTGATGATTCTTGGAGCCAAATTCCACCAAATAGGAAAACCTATATAAATGGTATCATACTCCGCGAGACTTCCCAATTTAGAATACAATGCAGGACGTGATTTGGAATCCGACATCTCCACACTGCTGCGCGAAGCTTTGTCGTGCCAGTCCAAATCAGCAGCCGTGTACTTTTTCGCAGGCTGTATTTCGTAGAAGGTCCCATCAACAGCTTCTGCCACCAACTTGGCAGCCCTTGCCGTTGTTCCCGTTGCCGAGAAATAAGCTACCAGTGTCTTACCACCTTTTTTCTGTGCGTTAACAGTAATAGACAACAGCATAACTGCATCATAAACAACACCAATCTTTTCATACGATATATTATTTAGTTGAAACATATAAATCCAATTGTTATAGCGATACAAAAGTAGCGGGTATTATTATTACATAGGTATCCAGATTACTGATTATATAACCCAAATTACTGATAGATGTCCGAGAAGAGAAATAAAAATCCCGTAAAATCAAGGTTTTACGGGATTTGTCATACTTTGAATCCTTTTTGTCTTTGGAGCTCTGCGGAGAGACAGGGTTATGAACCGACTCCCCAATATCCTTGAAATTCAATTTCTTATCATCATGTCAAAGCCTTAGGGGGTACAACTTAGGTTACAAGAATAACGCTTTTCTGTCACCTTTTGGCTGTTCGTTGTCTGCCTAAAACTACGGTTCAAAGATACGGCTTCTTTTGATAAATGCAAATCATTGAAAATAAATATTCTGCGGTTAGTGCAAGTGAAGCTATATA
>ENA-OQCK01000279-OQCK01000279.1-human-gut-metagenome-genome-assembly--contig:-NODE-279-length-30297-cov-3.856148_pt1 | contig 30297 bp, 39 predicted proteins | sample MGYA00242498_ERZ504578 | MGnify/ENA primary metagenome ERZ504578 (study PRJEB26092, sample SAMD00036229) | human gut metagenome | host: Homo sapiens | study: EMG produced TPA metagenomics assembly of...
TTGCTGTGTCTACTATATCAGCAGGGCTTGGGAAGAAGTGACTACTGAACCAGTACAACATTCCAAGAACCGTCTACTGATATCGGTTATAAAAAGAAAAAGCGTCTAGCTAAATCAGGAAAAGACAATCGTCAATCGCTTTGTAACATTTCTGTAACATGTATGACATTTCCCTGCAACACCAAACTCTTTCCTTTGCAGCCGGAAATAAAATACATGTCTATGGAAACAATTTATCTGGGTATCGTCATCTTTCTGTTCGTACTCGCGATTTTCGACCTCGTGGTAGGTGTCAGTAATGATGCGGTCAATTTTCTTCAGTCGGCTGTCGGAGCAAAGGCAGCATCTTTCAAAACCATACTGTTCATTGCAGGCATTGGCGTCTTCATCGGTGCGGCACTCAGCAATGGCATGATGGACATTGCACGACACGGCATCTATCAACCGGAGCACTTCTACTTTGCCGAAATCATGTGCATTCTGCTTGCCGTCATGTTGACGGACGTCGTGCTATTAGATGTCTTCAACACTATGGGAATGCCTACCTCCACCACTGTATCCATGGTGTTCGAACTGCTGGGAGGTACGTTCGCACTGGCGCTCATCAAGGTCTATAACAGCGATACATTGGGACTGGGCGACCTCATCAATACAGACAAGGCACTGTCTGTCATCATGGCCATTTTTGTATCCGTAGCCATTGCCTTCTTCTTCGGTATGCTGGTACAGTGGCTGGCACGTATCGTGTTCACCTTCAACTACAAGAAGAACATGAAATACAGCATCGCGCTGTTCGGTGGTATAGCTGCCACCAGCATCATCTACTTCATGCTGATAAAAGGGCTGAAAGACAGCTCATTCATGACCCCTGAAAACAAGCAATGGATACACGACAATACCGCATTGCTGATAACCGGTTTCTTTGTATTCTTCACCATACTGATGCAGATACTGCATTGGTGCAAGATAAATGTCTTCAAAGTAGTGGTTCTGATGGGTACTTTCGCCCTCGCTCTTGCCTTTGCCGGCAATGACTTGGTGAACTTTATCGGTGTCCCCCTCGCAGGATATTCCTCATTTATTGACTATACAGCCAATGGTACGGCCGCCGGCCCCGACGGATTCCTGATGTCCTCACTCCTCGGTGTAGCCAAAACCCCGTGGTATTTCCTTATCGGTGCAGGCGCCATTATGGTTTATGCACTCTGCACATCCAAGAAAGCCCACAACGTTATCAAGACTTCCGTGGACCTTGCCCGCCAGGATGACGGTGAAGAGAACTTCGGAAGTACCCCGATAGCCCGTACGCTGGTACGCTTCAGCATGACTCTGGCTAACGGAATATCCAAAACGATGCCTGAAAGCAGCAAGCGGTGGATGAACACACGCTTCCAGAAGGATGAAGCCATCATAGCCGACGGCGCCGCTTTTGACTTGGTTCGCGCCTCCGTCAATCTCGTATTGGCTGGTCTGCTCATCGCCTTGGGAACTTCCTTGAAACTTCCCCTTTCCACCACTTACGTCACCTTTATGGTAGCCATGGGTACATCGCTTGCCGACCGTGCCTGGGGACGTGATTCGGCGGTATTCCGCATTACGGGTGTGCTCAGCGTTATCGGCGGTTGGTTCATCACTGCCGGAGCAGCGTTCACCATCTGTTTCTTCGTAGCACTGATTATCCATTTCGGCGGTACGGTTGCATCCTGGCACTGATTGGTCTGGCAGTCTTCATGCTGATTCGTAGCCAAGTGATGTACAAAAAGCGCAAGGAGAAAGAAAAAGGCAACGAGACCCTGAAACAGTTGATGAAGAGTACGGACAACAATGAAGTCATCGAATTGCTCCGCAAGCATACCCGTGAAGAACTGGTGAAGATTATGGAATTCACAGAAGAGAATTTTGAACGTACCGTCACTTCCTTCCTACACGAGAATCTACGCGGACTGCGTCGTGCCATGGGCTCAGTAAAATTCGAAAAACAACTCATCAAGCAGATGAAGCGTACCGGAACACTTGCCATGTGCCGTCTCGACAACAATACCGTACTGGAAAAAGGACTCTATTACTATCAAGCAACGACTTGCCAGCGAACTGGTGTACAGCGTAGGCCGTCTTTGCGAACCTTGCTTAGAGCACATAGACAATAACTTCAATCCGCTGGATGCCATTCAGAAAGGAGAATTTACAGACGTAGCCGAAGACATCTGCTATCTGTTACAAGTATGCCGCCACAAGCTGGAAACGAACAATTATGATGAACTGGAAACAGAGATTCGCAAAGCCAACGACCTCAACGGACAGTTGTCTCACCTGAAACGCGAAGAGCTGCAACGCATCCAAAGCCAGAGCGGCAGCATCAAAGTCAGCATGGTATACCTGACTATGATACAAGAAGCCCAGAACGTAGTGACCTACACCATCAACCTGATGAAAGTAAGCCGCAAGTTCCAAGTAGAAAAAGAAGAGTTATAAGTTATGAGTTATAACGCATGGTACATAACATGCAACTTATAACTCATAACTCCTTAAGCCCCATCTTCTCCGCCCGTTGCAACATAAATGCACGGGCGGCTTCGTATTCATTGGGAATGATGCCGTCCAAAATGGCATCCTTAATGGCACTCTTCAAGGCACCTACCTGCTGGCAAGGAGAAAGCCGAAAGTCTTCATGATTCTTCACCACTGACCGGAGGCTGGAAATTACGGATACGGTCGCGTTCCTCCAAATCCTTCAGCTTCTGGCGTACCAACTGAAAATTATTAAGGAAGCGTTTCTTACGCTCCATATTCTTGGAAGTAATGTCGGCTTCGCACAGTGTCATCAGGTCGTCTATATCATCACCTGCCTCAAACAAGAGACGACGCACTGCCGAGTCGGTCACTACATCATCCGCTATCACAATGGGACGCATGTGCAGGCTCACCATTTTCTGCACATATTTCATCTTCTCATTCATAGGGAGCTTCATCTTGCGGAAAATATCGGGTATCATCTTCTCGCCAATGAAATTATGGTTATGGAACGTCCAGCCCGCACGGGGTTCCCAACGCTTGGTGGCAGGCTTGGCTATATCATGCAGAAGAGCTGCCCAGCGTAGCCAAAGGTTGTCGGTCTTCTTGCTGATGTTGTCGAGTACTTCGAGCGTATGGTAGAAATTGTCCTTATGGGCGCGTCCATTGCGCGTCTCCACGCCTTGCAGCCTGACAAGTTCCGGGAATATCAGTTCCAGCAGACCACAGCGGTCCAGCTCAATGAATCCCTTAGACGGAATAGGTGACAAGATGATTTTGTTCAGTTCGTCTGCAATGCGTTCTTTGGAGATGATGGAGATGCGTTCGCGATTACGCTCCAGAGAATCGAATGTCTCATCGTCAATATAGAATCCCAGCTGGTGGCAAAACGGACACAGCGCATCATGCGCAAAGGGTCATCACTGAAAGTTATATCAGGGTCGAGGGGAGTCCGGATGGTCTTTTCCTTCAAGTCTCCAATACCGCCAAAGGGGTCGACCAACTCGCCATAACGCACCCGGTTCAGGCAAACAGCCAGTGCATTGATGGTAAAATCACGGCGGTTCTGGTCATCCTCCAATGTACCGTCCTCTACAATAGGCTTGCGGGAATCGTGTGTATACGATTCTTTTCTTGCACCCACAAACTCAACTTCCGTACCATAGTACTTCAATTGTGCCGTACCGAAATTCTTGAAGACGGAAACATGCGCCCCACGCCCCAGACGCTTACCCAGCGCCTCGGCCATGGCAATGCCACTGCTACCACCACCACATCAATATCCTTGGAAGGACGTTGCAGGAAAATATCACGTACATATCCACCGACTACGTAACATTCCAATCCCAATTCATCAGCCGTTTCGGATATCCGCTTGAATATATCATCACTAAAATATTGCTTCAGTTCTTCTGCCGTCAAATCTATCATAAATAATGCGCTAATGTAATGAATACGCAAATGTGTTAATGGTCTATTAGCACATTTGCACATTAAAATGCTGCAAAGATAAAGATATTATTTCTATTTTTGTGGACTCTAACTCCAAGAACAACAAATATGAAAAAAGTAATACTCCTTGCATGCCTATGCTGTACACTCTTCTCTTGCGAAGATGTGGAGAAGAAGGCCGGTGAAAAACTACAAGCTGCCCGCGAAGCGTTTGAACTCGGCAACTACAATGAAGCGAAGATTCTGATTGACAGCATCAAGATGCTCTATCCCAAAGCGTTTGAAACTCGCCGTGCAGGCATCGGCTGATGCAGGAAGTGGAACTGAAAGAGCAGGAAAAGAGCCTGGTCTATCTGGACAGTATGCTTCAAGCCAAGCAAAAGGATTTCGATGCAATCAAAGGGAAATACACCTTTGAAAAAGATGCCGAATACCAGAATATCGGCAATTACCTTCATCCTTCCCAAGTGATAGAAAAAATCTGCATCGCTCTTTCCTTCGCTTCCAGGTAGACGAAAACGGAGTCATGAGCATGACTTCCATTTATTGCGGAGCCCATAATATCCACATGTGGCCGTCAAAGTCACTGCTCCCGACGGTAGTTTTGCCGAAACACCCGCCGCCAAAGACAGCTACGAAACCACTGACCTCGGTGAAAAGATTGAAAAGGCAGACTTCAAACTGGGAGAAGACGGAAACGTCATGGGGTTCCTTTATCTGAACAAGGACAAGAATATCAAAGTCAACTATCAAGGGAACGCCCCTATTCCATCACCATGACTGCCGCCGACCGCCAGGCCCTTGCCAGCATCTACGAACTGGCACAACTGCTGTCATCCATGACGGAAATAAAGAAGAATATGGAAGAAGCCAATCTCAAAATCGAATTTGTAAAAAAGAAGATGGAAGAGAGAAAAGACAATGCACAAGAATAAAAAGAAGGAAACCGGATGATATATTCATTACTTAGTCATCCGGTTCCCTTTTTATTATCAGTAAAGCCTTACCAACCAATTTGGGTAAATAACGGCTCAGACATGTACGCAAAGCAGACAGAGTGATGGGTTTTACCAACACTTCCGAGGCTCCGCACTCCAAGGCTTTTTCGCGGTCGGCAGTAAAGGCGTAAGCGGTCTGCATGATGATGGGAAGTTCTTTATCCTTCTTGCGAATAATCACCGTAGCATCCAGCCCGTTCATAATAGGCATTTTTATATCCATCAGAATAGCTTCCGCCTTGTCGCGATTCTCTTCGAACAAATTTACAATATCCTCACCATTCTTTGCCCATAGTATCTCGCATTTCTTGCCGATAATAGCCTTTATCAGTTTAAAGTTACTATCATCATCTTCCGCAACCAGAATAAGCGGACGGTAATCTCCTGACACTTTTTCTATTTCCATGACCTATGCGTTTTGTTTATATAGGGGCAAAGATATAAAAAATAATAGATTTGCACTATCTTTGCAGCTCATAAAAAAAATATATAATGATTTCTATAGACGGACTGGCCGTAGAATTCGGCGGAACTACTTTATTCAGTGACATATCTTTCGTTATCAACGAAAAAGACCGTATCGCCCTGATGGGTAAAAATGGAGCGGGGAAAAGTACATTGTTGAAAATCCTGGCAGGTGTAAGACAACCTACCGTGGAAAATCTCAGCCCCCAAGGACAGTGTCATAGCTTACCTTCCACAGCACCTTATGACGGAAGACGGACGTACCGTATTCCAGGAAGCGGCGCAAGCCTTTGCCCACCTGCATGAAATGGAAGCTGAAATAGAGCGCCTCAACAAGGAACTGGAAACGCGTACCGACTACGAAAGCGACAGCTACATGGAACTTATCGAGAATGTCTCCGCCTTAAGCGAAAAGTTCTATGCCATCGACTCCACCAATTACGAGGAGGATGTGGAAAAAGCACTGCTCGGACTGGGCTTTGTACGCGAAGACTTCAACCGCCAGACCAGTGACTTCAGCGGCGGATGGCGCATGCGCATCGAGCTTGCCAAGCTGTTGCTGCAAAAGCCTGACGTGCTGTTGCTAGACGAGCCTACCAACCATCTGGACATAGAATCCATACAATGGCTGGAAGATTTCCTTATCAGCAATGGAAAGGCTGTCATCGTCATCAGCCACGACCGTAAATTCGTAGACAACATCACCACCCGTACCATTGAAGTGACCATGGGACGGATATACGATTACAAAGTAAACTACTCCAAATACCTGGAACTCCGCAAGGAACGCCGCGAACAGCAACAGAAAGCCTACGACGACCAGCAGAAGTTCATTGCCGAAACCAAGGAATTCATCGAACGGTTCAAAGGCACCTACTCCAAAACCCTGCAAGTGCAAAGCCGCGTAAAAATGCTGGAGAAGCTGGAACTGCTGGAAGTGGATGAAGAAGACACTTCAGCGTTACGCCTCAAATTCCCTCCTTCTCCCCGCTCAGGCAATTATCCCGTCATCATGGAGGGAGTAGGGAAAAGTTACGGTGACCATGTGGTCTTCAAGAATGCCAACCTCACCATAGAACGGGGAGACAAGGTTGCTTTCGTTGGTAAGAACGGGGAAGGAAAGTCAACGTTAGTGAAGTGCATCATGAAGGAAATAGAACATGAAGGCACCCTCACGATAGGACACAACGTGCAGATTGGATATTTCGCACAAAACCAGGCCTCATTGTTGGATGAGAACCTGACCGTATTCCAGACCATCGACGATGTGGCAAAAGGGGAAATCCGCAACAAGATACGCGACCTGCTGGGTGCCTTCATGTTCGGTGGCCCCGAAGAGTCCATGAAGAAGGTCAAGGTGCTTTCCGGTGGAGAGCGCACACGCCTCGCCATGATAAAGCTTTTGCTCGAACCGGTGAATCTGCTGATACTGGACGAACCGACCAACCATCTGGACATGAAAACCAAAGATATCCTGAAGCAAGCGTTACTGGATTTTGACGGTACCCTTATCCTCGTCAGCCACGACCGTGACTTCCTGGACGGACTGGTAAGCAAGGTATATGAATTCGGCAACAAACAAGTGAAAGAGCACTTGAGCGGCATCTACGAATTCCTTGAAAAGAAGAAAATGGACTCCCTCCGCGAACTGGAACGATAAGCATCTGCTAAACCCGGCGTCCGAACAAATGGCCGATACATATTGTTTTCATTTTACTAAACACTTAACTAAGAGATATTAAAATGAAACAATATGATGCCATCATAATAGGATTCGGCAAGGGCGGCAAGTTATTGGCCGCCGAACTGGCCGAACGGAATTGGAAAGTAGCCATCGTGGAACGTTCCCCTCAGATGTACGGAGGAACATGTGTAAACGTAGGATGTATCCCTACCAAAACTCTGATTCACGAATCGGAATATGCGGAAAAAAGATACTATGACGATTATAAGAACCAGTCCAAACTGTATGCACTTGCCGTGGCGCGGAAAGACAAGCTTGTATCCTTCCTGCGTGAGAAAAATTATGAAAATGTAAAAAACAAGCCTAATATAACCCTCTATGACGGAACTGCTTCTTTCTTGTCCGAAAATACAATCCGTATAGTCTCCGGCAAGGACGAAACGATTCTTGAGGGAAAAGAGATATTCATCAACACCGGGTCCACCCCTATCCTGCCTGCCATCGACGGACTCAAGGAGAGCAAGTACGTATATACCAGTGAGACCTTGCTGCAATCGAACAAACTGCCCGCACACCTGCTCGTCATCGGCGGCGGTGCTGTCGGATTGGAGTTTGCCACTATGTATGCAGCTTTGGAAGCCATGTCACACTGCTGGAAGCGGGAAACCGCTTTCTGCCTAAAGTGGACCGCGACATTGCCGCCTCCATGCTGGAAGCATTGAACCGAAAGCGTATCAATGTCCGGTTGAACGCCCGTGTCCAATCCGTGTACGACACAGCCGAAGGAATAACTCTGACCTATACGGACAGTGCAAACGGCACTCCCTACTACCTGAAAGGAGATGCCTTGCTGGTAGCCATCGGCCGCAAGCCTATGACTGCAGAGCTGAATCTGGAAAAAGCGGGTATACAAACAGACAAGCGGGGAGCCATCGTTGTCGACAACCAATTACGGACTACAGCCCCACACGTATGGCCCTGGGGGACGTAAAAGGAGACGAACAGTTCGACTACTTGTCCATCGATGATTTCCGTATCATCCGTAATCAACTCTTTGAAAACAAAAAAAGGAGTACAAAAGACCGGTATCCAATCCCCTTTGCCATTTTCACCGACCCACCGCTGGCACATATAGGACTGACGGAAGAGGAAGCGATGAAGAACGGTTATTCCATACATGTGGCACGTATCCCTGCTGCCATGATTCCACGTGCCCGTACGCTACACAGCATAGACGGTATGCTCAAAGCTATTGTAGACATCCATACCGGACGGATTCTGGGTTGTACCCTACTTTGTGCCGATGCACCAGAAGTAATCAATACCGTAGCATCAATCATGAAAACGGGACAGCGTTACCATTTCCTGCGGGACTTCATTTTCACCCACCCCAGCATGAATAAGGGATTGAATATGTTATTCAAACCTTTTTAGCATTTTCTATTTGGTAATTAAGTCCTTAACCTCTATCTTTGCATCCGTCCAAAGATAGAGGAATGAAAAAGAAACAGTACATAACCTATATTCTTTTTTTCATCAGCTTGATAATGCTGGTGATACCCGTCATTCCCCACCATCATCATGCCGACGGAATGATATGCATGAAGAATGATATCACCGCCGATTGCTGCGGACACCGTCATAGCCCGGGCAACGAGCACTGCTGTTGCGACACGGGATGCATGACAACCCACTTTGTACAACAGACGCCCAGCTCTTCCAATGATGTGTGTTCACATCCGGATGCCTTGTGGGCAGTTACCCTACTCATTGAACCTTTTTCCAAGTTACTCATCCTACCCGAGTTTGACATAAGCAGGCAGGAGTGTATCTATCTGGAATCTCTTCATAGCACATTTATCATATGTGCTACGGGACTTCGTGCCCCTCCGTCTCTTCTTGCTTAACTGTTACCGGAACATCACCGGGACAGATTTCTATCCGGCATAAGGAACAATGCAATTTGGTTGCACGCCCTATGCCCTAACTTTGTATTCAAAATCAAAAAGTAAGAACAAATATCATCATGAAAAAAGTTATTTTCATGGGAGTCTTGGGATTATTCCTTTTAGGCTCCTGTAACAGCAAGTCCGGAGACAGCCACGAAGGACATAATCACGAAACAGAAGAGCACAATCATGACGGACATGACCACGAGGGACATGACCACGAACATGAGGGACACAACCATGAGCACGAAGAGCAGGAAAACCATGCCGGAGGAAGCGATGAAATCATCCTGCCACCAGCAAAGGCGCAAGCTGCCGGCGTAGCAGTCAGCACTGTTGAACCGGGTAGTTTCCATCAAGTCATCAAGACCAGCGGCCAGGTGATGGCAGCCCAGGGAGACGAGAGCGTAGCCGTAGCTACAGTAGCAGGCGTGGTTTCCTTCAAGGGAAAAGTTATCGAAGGAATGAGTGTCAGCAAAGGTACTCCTTTGGTGGTATTGTCATCCAAAAACATGGCCGACGGAGACCCGGTGCAGAAAGCCCGGATAGCCTACGAGGTTTCCAAAAAAGAATACGAGCGTATGAAAGCGCTTGTAGGCAACAAAATCGTATCTGAAAAGGAATTCGCGCAAGCCGAACAGATTTACGAAAATGCCCGTATCAGTACGAGGCAGTCGCAAAGAACCATTCGGCAAGCGGCCAGGCTGTTGTTTCTCCCATCAGCGGTTATGTGAAGAATCTGTTGGTGAAAGAAGGGGACTACGTCAGCGTCGGCCAGCCGTTGGTAAGCGTCACCCAGAACCGCAAGCTTTTCCTGCGTGCGGATGTATCCGAAAAGTACTATCCTTACCTAAACAGCATCGGTTCTGCCAACTTCTGTACTCCTTATAATAATAAGGTATATACATTGAAAGAACTGGGCGGGCGCATGCTTTCTTATGGAAAGGCTTCGGGTGAGAACGGATATTATGTACCCGTAACTTTTGAATTCGACAATAAGGGAGACGTTATCCCCGGCTCGTTTGTAGAAGTATTCCTATTATCCTCACCAATGGAGAACGTGTTGTCTCTTCCTCACAGTGCGCTGACCGAGGAACAAGGCAGCTTCTTTGTCTACCTGCAACTGGATGAAGAGGGCTACAAAAAACAGCTTGTCACCCTGGGTGCCGACAATGGCGAAAGTGTACAAATCCTTTCCGGCATAAAAGCAGGCGATCGCGTCGTAACCCAAGGAGCCTATCAAGTGAAGCTGGCATCGGCAACGAATGCTATTCCGGCACATAGCCATGAACACTAATCTCATGTACAATTTGACAATTTACAAAGTACCATTTCGCTATGCAGTATAAGGGTTACGTGACGAATGGGGAGTGTAAAGTCAGATAAACAAGAAATATTAGATAAAACAGCAAGTGCGGCTGACATTGCGCAGCCCAATTGTACATTGTAAATAGTAAATAAAAAGATGTTAAACAAAATAATTGGTTTTTCTCTTCAGAACCGCATCCTGGTGCTGGTAGCATCGGTGCTGTTGCTGATTGGCGGTACTTATACCGCCATGCATACGGAAGTGGATGTGTTCCCTGACCTCAATGCGCCGACCGTGGTCATCATGACCGAAGCAAATGGTATGGCAGCAGAGGAAGTGGAACAGCTGGTCACTTTTCCCGTAGAAACGGCTGTAAACGGTGCAACGGGTGTGCGCCGTGTACGCTCTTCCTCAACGAACGGTTTTTCTGTAGTCTGGGTAGAATTCGACTGGGATACAGATATCTATCTTGCCCGGCAGATTGTCAGTGAGAAGCTGGCAGTCGTCAGCGAATCCTTACCGGCCAACGTAGGCAAGCCGACACTAGGCCCACAATCGTCCATTTTGGGCGAGATGTTGATTGTAGGTCTGACAGCAGATTCGACCTCTATGCTGGATTTGCGTACCATTGCCGACTGGACCATACGTCCCCGCCTGCTCTCTACGGGCGGTGTGGCACAAGTTGCCGTACTGGGTGGCGACATCAAGGAATATCAAGTGCAGCTGGACCCGGAACGGATGCGCCATTACGGCGTAACATTGAGCGAAGTGATGAACATCACCCGCGAAATGAACCTGAATGCCAATGGTGGAGTGCTCTATGAATATGGCAATGAATATATCGTACGCGGCGTACTTTCTACCGACAAGGTAGACCAGATAGCCAAGGCCGTGGTGCGGAGCAACGGAGTCTCCGGCGCCCCTATCCTGCTGGAAGATATTGCCGACGTTCAAGTCGGAGTCAAACTTCCTAAACTGGGTACCGCCTCGGAACGCGGTAAGCATGCCGTACTGCTGACAGTCACCAAGCAACCCGCCACAAGCACGCTGGAGCTTACAGACAAACTGGAAGCTTCCCTGCAAGACCTGCAGAAGAATCTACCGGCGGACGTAAAGGTTTCCACAGACATCTTCCGTCAAAGCCGTTTCATCGAAAGTTCCATCGGAAACGTTCAGAAGTCGTTGTTGGAGGGAGGTATTTTCGTTGTCATCGTGCTTTTCCTGTTCCTTGCCAACATACGTACCACAGTCATCTCGCTGGTGACACTGCCGTTGTCACTGATTGCCTCCATCCTTGCCCTGCACTATATGGCTTTACGATAAATACCATGAGCCTGGGAGGTATGGCTATCGCCATCGGTTCGCTGGTGGATGATGCATCGTGGACGTGGAGAATGTCTACAAGCGTTTGCACGAAAACCGGCTGAAACCTGCCGGCGAGCAACTTCCTATTCTGGAAGTGGTGTTCAATGCTTCGAAAGAAGTGCGTATGCCTATCCTCAATTCAACGCTGATTATCATTGTCAGCTTCGTACCACTGTTCTTCCTTAGTGGTATGGAAGGTAGGATGTTGGTACCACTGGGTATTGCGTTCATTGTGGCATTGGCGGCTTCAACTGTTGTGGCACTGACCGTAACGCCGGTACTTTGCTCCTATCTATTGGGAAAAGAGAAAACGAAAAAACAAAACAACGAAAACAGCGATTCTGCCGTAGCACGCAAGATGAAGCATGGTATGGTTCTGCACTGACTTTCGTATTGGGGCATAAGAAAGGGGTACTGGGAGGTACTATCGGACTATTTGTAGTAGCGCTCGGCTGTTTCTTCACCCTGGGCCGCTCGTTCCTGCCGCCTTTCAATGAAGGTTCGTTCACCATCAATATCTCCTCGCTTCCAGGCATTTCCCTGGAAGAAAGCGACAAGATGGGGCACCGTGCCGAGGAGCTGCTGCTTTCCATCCCCGAAATACAGACCGTGGCCCGTAAAACGGGACGTGCAGAGCTGGACGAACACGCTCTGGGAGTAAACGTCTCTGAGATCGAGGCACCGTTTGAGTTGAAAGACCGCTCGCGCAGCGAGCTCGTGGCAGAAGTCCGCGAAAAACTGGGTACCATTGTAGGGGCAAACGTGGAAATAGGCCAGCCTATCAGCCACCGTATAGACGCCATGCTATCCGGTACAAAGGCGAACATCGCCATCAAACTGTTCGGCGACGACCTGAACCGCATGTTCACTCTGGGCAATGAAATCAAGAGTGCCATCCAGGGGATTCCCGGTATTGCCGACCTGAACGTGGAACAGCAGATTGAGCGTCCGCAACTTGTCATTTCACCCAAACGGGAAATGCTTGCCAAATACGGCATTTCACTGCCCGAATTTTCGGAGTTTGTCAATGTCTGCCTGGCCGGTGAAGCCGTTTCCCAAGTTTACGAAAAGGGAAAGAGCTTCGACCTGACCGTACGCGTGAAAGACAACCTACGCGACGAAATGGAAAAAATACGCAACTTGATGATTGATACGGGCGACGGACAGAAAATTCCACTGAACTATGTAGCGGAAATCCGCTCGGCCATGGGTCCGAACACCATCAGCCGCGAGAATGTAAAGCGTAAAATCGTCATCTCCGCCAACGTGGCCGACCGCGACCTGCGAAGTGTAGTCAATGATATACAAGCCCAGGTAGACGCACAAATCAAACTGCCGGAAGGATACCACATCGAATACGGCGGACAATTCGAAAGCGAGCAGGCAGCAAGCCGCACGCTGGCACTTACTTCGTTCATGTCCATCGTGGTGATATTCCTGCTCCTCTACCATGAATTCCGCAGTGTGAAGGAGAGTGCCATCATCCTTATCAATCTGCCGCTGGCATTGATAGGCGGTGTATTCGCCCTGCTCATCACAACGGGAGAAGTGAGTATCCCCGCCATCATCGGTTTCATCTCACTGTTCGGTATCGCCACCCGAAACGGAATGCTGCTCATCAGCCATTACAACCACTTGCAGCAGGAAGAAGGCTATGGCGTCTACGACAGCGTTATCCGCGGTTCGCTCGACCGTCTGAATCCAATCCTGATGACCGCCCTATCCAGTGCACTGGCACTTATCCCGCTGGCTCTCAGTGGCGACCTGCCGGGCAACGAGATACAAAGCCCGATGGCAAAGGTTATCTTGGGCGGCCTTTTAACATCCACGTTCCTGAACGGTTTCATCATTCCGATTGTTTACCTGATGATGCACCATAACCAACAACCTAAAACGTCAGACAATGAATAAAAGATTTTTCATATTCAGCGCCGCCATCCTCGCTTTTGCGGGGATGAGCGCACAAACGTCCGGCATTGATGCCGTGCTCCAGCAGATAGAGGCCAACAACAAGGAATTGCAGGCTAACTCCCACCTCATTTCCTCACAAAAACTGGAGAACAAGACAAACAACAACCTCCCCGACCCTACACTGTCATACGCCCACCTTTGGGACTCCAAGAACAGTGACGAGACAGTCGGCGAAATGGTCATCTCGCAAAGCTTCGACTTCCCCACGCTTTACGCCACCCGAGGGAAGATGAACCGACTCAAGACAAATGCACTGGATGCACAAGCCACCGCCTTCCGCCAGCAGATATTGTTGCAAGCGAAGGAAGTATGCTTGGACATCATCATGCTGCAACGCCAGCAAGCCCTGCTCGACGAACGGTTGAAGAATGCGGAGGAACTGTCGGCCATGTACACCCGGCGTTTGGAAACGGGAGATGCCAATGCACTGGAAACCAACAAGATTAATCTGGAGTTGCTGAATGTACGCACGGAAGCCCGCATGAACCAGACGGCACTTAACAATAAACTGAAAGAGCTGCTTGTCCTCAACGGAAACCAGCCGCTCACACCGGGACGTCCCAGACCCGATACCACACCCGACGCCCAAACACTCGGATTGACAGAATACCCGGCAGTGCCGTTGCCGGCCGACTTCCACCCGCTGGCCGACGAACTGCTGGCTTCAGACCCCACCCTGCAATCCTTGCAGGGTGAAAGTTCTGCCGCCCGGAAACAGATTTCGGCAAGCAAGCAAGGCTGGCTGCCCAAACTGGAACTGGGTTACCGTAGAAATACCGAATCGGGGCATCCGCTAAACGGTGTAGTAGTAGGCTTCTCTTTCCCGCTTTTCGAAAACCGCAATAAGGTCAAGATAGCCAAGACACAAGCGCTCAACATTGACTACCAAAAGGAGAACGCCGCACTGCAAGCCAGCTCTGCCTTGTGGCAACTCTATGAAGAGGCCAAGAACCTGCACGCTTCCATGGAGGAATACGAGCGCACCTTCCATCAACAGCAAGACCTTTCTTTACTGAAACAAGCACTTATGGGAGGACAAATCAGTATGATTGAATACTTCGTTGAAATATCGGTTGTCTATCAAAGCAAGACAAACCTCCTGCAACTGGAAAACCAGTATCAGAAGGCAATGGCACAGATATACAAGAGCCGGTTATAAATAGAAAGAGCTGTCTGCGGTTGACAGACAGCTCTTTCTATTTCAATATATTGTAGTTATAGTTTTGTGACTTACCCATAAACAGAATAACTCCCGTACTCTTCTCCTTTATCAGAAAGATGAAAGGACGGTCCACATAGAACGGAATTACCGTACTTGGTCCGGGAGCGGCCACGTCCATTCCTCCGACAGTTACAGCCGCAGCTTCCGTCCCCTCTTCATTCACTTTCACATAAGTGAACTGTTGCAGCAAACTGATAAACAAATCCTCATCCGCCATTCCGGAAAAATCGGCCGATGGAGTAAAAGCCTCCTGCATTCCCATTGCCATCATATCGTCAATGAGTTCTTTATCATATTCCATTTCAAACCGGGGTAACTTAAGGTTCAAGGCAGAGCTTGATAAACTACTGTTCCATTCCCCCCAGCGCTCGTCATTCAGCTGCGGCAGGCACTCATCCAACGATTTTCCCTCTGCCGGCAAGAGCACCACCATACTGAAAGCCTCATTGCCGTAAGGCAACTCTGCCATTGAGAAATACTCATTCTCGGCATAGTTGAATCTCTCGTCACGAAGATTCATCATGTGTACAGTCGATTTGCTTCCGTCAGCATTCGTAAAAGCCTCTTCTGCCGTATCCGATTTTTTGAATTGATTCTTCCAAATCCCCTTGAAATAAAGCGCATTCAACAGATAAAGACGCGCCGTCTCCGGAATCTCATTCAAGACTTTGGGGATGCAATTATTCGTTTTCCCGGCACACCAGCCGTTTATAATGTCCGGAGCCTTGGGAGAGGCAAAATCCAGCTCCTGCACTTGCGCGTCATACATCTTTTTGTTTACGCTTACAAAGTCGTCATGAACACCGAACCCTTTCTTTATCCAGATGGAATTGGCAATTCCCAACTGTGTGGTATTGTCCAAATCGAGCAACGCCTCCACCAGCTTCTTATTATAGTTGTTCATTTCTTCCAACGAATAGCCCGAAAAGCCCAGGACATCTGTCATCTCAGATAGTGTGTTTCCCAACGCTCCATTGGCAATCATAGACAGACAGAGCGAAGCGCTCAAAGGAGAGATGAACAGATTGGGCTTTTCCACCTCAGTTTTACAAACCTGATTAAAGAAACGGAAAGCGAAATCCGTTCCTAAATCCATCATCTCCTGCTCGGCACGGGTCAAGGCAATGTCTTTGCGAGGCTTGGGTTGTGGTGAAGAGTTGTCGTCACTCTGGCAGGCTGCAAGGATACAAAGTAGGCTTAAGGCAGTAATCGTTTTTTTAAGCATAAGCAAATAGTATTAGTTTTAAAACAGTTATCTATATATAGAAAATGCTTGAACAAACAAAATACTGCATTGAAGAAACAATAAAAAATAGTACATTCCTACTCTATTATTATACTGCAAAGTTCTGCATATTTTTGCAGTCGCACTGCATATGTGTTGCAGTCGCGCTGCATATATATTTGCAGTGTCACTGCAACAGCTCTGCAGTGCTACTGCAAAATATATACAGCAGCTTTGCAGTAACGTGATTGATTTCACCCGGTTATTGTTGCCAATTCCAGCACCCCTTCCGGCAAATATCCGCTGCGTATGCGCATTCCTGGGGATAAAGATTATTGGCACGGTTACCTATATTCTTGACAAATCCTAGAGGTATCTGTTTGTAGGTGAGCAAGACAATGCCGCGCGGAGCAGTCTCCGAAAGGACAACAGCCTCCTTGCGCAGATAGCTGATGGCCTGCTCGCGGCCTATCTCTTCATGGGCAAAGGCATCCGGATTCAGTGCTATACTCATGGCGAGCCCATGAGCAGGCATCCAGTCTTTTCCTTTCAACTCAGCAACATCTACCCCAGCCTGCACGATACGGAGTGACGAACGCAAAGCCGACAGTTCGGAGAGATACGCTTTAGGGAAAGCGCTGACGTTGTTGCCATTGACGATAAATTCGTAATTATCCGGAACCGCAAACCACTCATGCAGTGCCGAAAGCTGTTCTTTGGAAACACCCGGAGTTTTCGCTCCTTTTCCTTGAGGTTTTCTTCCTTTTTCCCAGGATTTCACCTGCCCGGCCCAGGTATTCCCATCGCTCACGCCCGGTTTGCGGAGAACTGCCAAAAAGAATCCTTCCCCCTTCGTCCGATGGGGCAGGAAACGATAGGCGGGAAAGTCCTCTCCCGACAATAGATTACCCGTAATATTCCAGTCAGTAGAAATTTCCAACGGCAATACCTCCGCCCCGAATTCATCCTGTATCCAACGGATGTTCTCTTCGTTTTCCTTTGTATTATAGGTACAAGTACTGTAGATGAGAATGCTCCGGACTTCAAGCAAGGCCAGATATCCGTAACGATGCGACGCTGGCGCTGCCAGCAGATTTCCACATTCTCCCCACTCCACTCACTTACCGCAACGGGGTCTTTACGGAACATCCCCTCGCCAGAGCAGGGGACATCCGTCAATATGACGTCGAAGAAGTCCGTCAAGGAAGAAAAATCTGCCGGGTCATTATTAGTGACCACCACACCGGAATGCCCCCACTTCGTAAGATTCTCCGCCAATACCTGCGAGCGGTTGCGGATTACCTCATTGGCCACCAGCAGACTGCCTGCGGGCAACACGCTACGGGCATGCGTGGATTTCCCGCCGGGAGCCGCACAGAGGTCAAGCATCACCACCGGTCCTTCGCCCACATACCGCCTCAAAGCCTGCTCCACAAACATAGACGAAGCCTCCTGCACATAGTAGCAGCCTGCATGAAACAGCGGGTCAAAAGTGAATGTCAGCCGCTTGTCCAGATAGTATCCGGCAGTAGACCAAGGGACATGCCTAAAAGAGGAACGAAAAAGACTGAATGAAGATTCCGGTAATTTATCTTCATTCAGTCGGATACTGACCGGCTGCTCCCCTTCCAGGGCGGCAGCCAGCTTTTCATATTCTTCCACACCCAAGAGGGCGCGTGTATAATCGGTGAAAGATGAGGGTAGCTTCATGCTTTGAACTGTTTTATGGCAGCAAAGATAGTGCAAAATACGTTTCACCAATCTACGGGGCTAAACAAAAAGCACGGTTCAATACTCTTTTTAAAAACTGAGTTTCACCCCTGCAAAATAGGAACGCGGTGCACCCGGTCCGTAGATATAACCGGAATCGCGGCTCGCTCCTTTATCAAAATCTTTCTGATAAGATTGAATATATTCTGTACACCGGCATTGAGCTGCAAACAGAACCCTTGAAAATCAAAGTCGTAAGCTATCTTTGTTCCAAGCTCAAAGAAGTCCGGACTCTTTACCAATACATCCGCCTCACCGTTCACCTCCGAAAGCAAATGGGGAACGTACATCCGCCCGGTATAATTGCCGTTCAAAGCTATTGAGAAGGCTTTAACCGGCATATAGGTAGCTGTAAAGTAGCCGTAGACGTCGGGAGTACGCAGTATCTTGTCGCTGTAACGTTCTTTCTCCGACAAGTGCTCCTCATCCGCACTCCATTCTTCGGGAGAGTCATAGATACTTCGTTGAAGCGTCAGCCCTGCCTGCAACTGAACCTTATCCTTATAGGCAACCTTTCCTTCCAATGTGCCGCCATACACTTTAGCTCCCGAACCATTGATACGGGTCTGTATCAGATAAGCGCTACCATCCGGGTCTTTCACCGGAGGCGTCAGGACAAACGGGTCGGAAAGTTTCGTGTAGAAGCCTTCCACCAGTAGGTTTGCCTGGAAATCTCCGAAATAGTGGTACCAATCTACCGAAGCATTGAAGCTGCGCGAACGCTCTTCCTTCAATCCTTTGGCGCGGACAATGGAAACCAACTCTCCACCCACATTACTGATATGCAGATCTTCATCAAACGCTTGTGGAGCACGGAATCCCTCAGCATAACTGAAACGGATATTCACATCCTGAGTAGGATTGTAACGGATATTGGCACGGGGACTGAAAACAGCCTTGTCCATGATGCTGTTTTTATCTACGCGCCCGCCAATCAGGAAACTCCACTGTTCGTTCTTCCACTCATTCTGGGCATAGACGCTTGCTATATTCACCACTTGGTTCAACGGGGCGGGGGTATATTTCTCAATCAGTTGTTGCAAGCGGTCACCCGTTGCCGTAGGATCTTCGGCCAAAGCAGCATCACGATACTTCTGTACGTCCGTTGCCTTGTCATGCAGATTGTCGTGATTGAACTCAATGCCTCCGGTCAAATCGGCAGGCATAAACAGACACTTGTCAAAATGATAAATATACTGGCACCCAGCACACCGGTAAAGTCCGTAGTCATTCCATAAGCGCTGTAATAACTATTGCGCACGATGTGCTGAGCCGAAGCATAGGTACTGAACGTATGTTTCTGGTTTTTGGAGAAAGCCGTGAACTTGAGCCCACCCGTGTTGATGGAATGTTTCAGCTGTTCCACCAGTCCGGGCGCCCGGTACCGTTCAATCCGGCATCCTCGGCTATATGAGGGGGAAGGCTGAAGCCACTTCCACCACGCGGAATTCCTCCATATGATGGTATTCAAGGCTCAGCTTGGAATAGGCACTTGTCCGGTAGTAAGCATTCAGACCGACAGTCTGGTTCTTCAGCTTCGGTAATTCGGAAAAACCGTCTCCGTTGGAGTCCCATGCCGAACGATGCCTGCTCTGGCCGTACACATAAGCCCCCATCTTACTGTCCGAAGAAACCAAGGAAAGATTCAGGGTCGTGTTGTTGTCGAACGAGCCGGAACCGTCGAAATTGGAAATGGTATGCGAGAAAGAACCGGAATTGCGAATCGGTTCCTTCGTAATGATATTCACCGTCCCGGCAATGGCCGAAGAACCGAACAAGGCTGAACCACCTCCACGCACCACTTCCACACGCTCTATCATGTTGGCGGGAATCTGTTCCAACCCATACACACCGGCCAGAGAGGAAAAGATGGGACGTGAGTCTATCAATATTTGGGTATATTTCCCATCCAGCCCGTTGATGCGCACTTGTGAATAACCGCAATTCTGGCAATCGGTCTCCACCCGCACACCTGGCTGAAAGGCCAGTCCTTGCGACAAAGTATGCGAGTTTGTCTGCTCAAACAGTTTAGGAGTGACCACTTTGACCAAAGTGGGTGCCAAGCGCCGGGCAGTCTCATTGCGGTTGGCTGTGACTACCACCCCGTCCAGTGCCACCATGTCTTCTTCCAACTCAAAGTTCTCTTCCAAGGTCTTACCACGTTTCAGAACGACTTTGCGCTCCTGCGACTTATAACCTACGGCACTGACGGACAACGTGAACTCACCTTCAGGCAGATTCTTTAGGAAATAGTGACCGGTGGCATCGGTCATGGTCCCGATGGTGGTGCCTTTCAGCGAAACTGTCATATAAGGCAAATGTTCCCTTGTACTTTTTTCTATTACATGACCGACAATATTGGCATCGGTACTCTTCAAATCTTCGGCATAAACGGTTGATGAGAGTAACAGACATACTGCTCCCACCACAAAAAATATATATTTTTCATGTACTTCTAAAATAATATGTTAATCAATGAGGTTGACGCAATCCCACAACGGAATTGCCTTAATCTATCGGATTTGAAAAAAAGAAGGGGGAGCACGCAGGCAAATACCGCCACGAAGCTTTACACACTTGATGCATTCCGTGGTAAGAATGCTCAGTACACACAACAAAACAAGGAAAACCGTCGCGGCAACCGGAAGCAACGGAAGGGAAGAAGAGACGAAAGAGGCTAGATAGAAAATGGTTTCCAACTGCACCTCTGTATGCTCATGCTGGCCCTTGAATGGATGGGAATGCACAATGATAACACCATTCACCACATGCGAGTGGGTAAACAGCGTAATTCCTCCCAGATAGGCAATGAACAGCAGAGGGAGGAAACACTTCATTATATTCCTCAACTTCATCAAGACTTCCCAATAAAAACAGATGCGCAAAGATAACAGTATTTACAATAAGAAACAACCCGGTTTGTATATTTACCTCTATTTACAGTCGCAAATACCTACTTCTTGTTATTCCGGAAAAAAGACAATAAGACATTTTCACGGAAAAATATCGCCTTATTTCCGGTTTTCTAAAAAAAATATCTTCTCTTTGCAACTTTATAAAGGTGACGACACGTCTAACCAACAAAGAAACAAATTAAAAGACCATAGATTATGAAACGTATCATTTTTGGATTAATGCTCGCCATGATGTTCTGCACACTGGTGCAAGGCGCAAACAGAACCGTAACAGAGAACGACGGTCAGGGGAACAAGAAAAGAGTCATCGAATTGAGAGACACTGTCATCAATGGAGAAACCGTAACAGACACACTCAGCATCATGACTTATGAAAACGGTACCGGCAGTAGCGATGCTCCGGAAAAATGGAGAACCCACCACAGCAGTATGGACTGGAACGGGTTCGACCTCGGGAGCAAGACCTCGGAGACCGTGATTGCCGTAACAGCCATCGTCTTTGTATTCGGACTGCCGCTACTCATCATATTCGTAGTATTCTTCTTCCGCTATAAAAACCGGAAAGCCAAGTACCGCCTGGCGGAACAGGCCCTGGCCAGCGGACAGCAACTGCCTGAAAACTTCTTCAAAGAAGCCGCAGCAACGGATATCCGCAGCAAAGGCATCAACAACATATTCGTCGGCATCGGCCTGTTCATCTTCCTTTGGGCCATTACCGGAGAATTCGGTCTCGGATGTATCGGCTTACTCGTCATGTTCACCGGCTTCGGACAATTGGTGATTTTCTACAGCCAACAGAAGAAGAACGAAGAAAAATGAGTCAGATGGGTGACATATCGTTAGTCGCACAGGTCGTGGTGTTTCACAACACCAGGGCCTTCGACCAGTTGGTAAAGAAGTACCAGTCGCCCGTGCGGCGGTTCTTCCTGCACCAGACCTGCGGCGACAGCGAGTTGAGTGACGACCTGGCACAAGATACGTTTATCAAGGCCTATACAAACATCGCTTCGTTCAAGAATCTGTCCAGCTTCTCAACCTGGCTCTACCGTATTGCCTATAACGTTTTTTATGATTATATTCGCAGCCGGAAAGAAACGGACGATTTGGATACGTACCGAGTGGACGCTCAATGCAGCACACTGCAGCAGGACGTGGGACAGCACATGGACATTTACCGTGCCCTGGCCACACTGAAGGAAATGGAACGCACCTGCATCACGCTCTTCTACATGGAAGACCAAAGCATCGAAAAGATTGCAGGTATCACCGGATGTCCGGCGGGAACGGTAAAAAGCCACCTCTCGCGGGCGAAAGACAAAATGGCTTCCTACTTAAAACAAAATGGTTATGATGGAAAATGATGATAAACTCCTGACTTCATTCTTTGCCGAACACCGGCAGGAAATAGCCGATAACGGGTTCAGCCGCCGCGTACTGCGACATCTGCCCGACCGTAGCCGCCACTTGGCGCAGATATGGACAGCATTCTGCTTTACTCTGGCCCTCGTACTGTTCGTCTCCCTCGACGGAGTGCAGCTGATACTGGACACCTTGCGCGAAACCTTCGATACTGCCATCCGGAGCGGAGCTTCGGAGCTTGACCCCAAGTCGTTAATCATTGCCGGAGTGGTATTGCTCTATTTCGGTTACCGCAAGATTTCATCTATGGCATAGTTGTTTTTCAATGATAAATCGTATCTTTGTCCCCTCATAAAACTAACTAAGAGGAGAAAGTTTTGAGAAAGATTCTATTCATCATATTATTCGTTTTTTCTATTGGGAATGCCGGGGCGCAAGCAACAAGCGATTCCATTGTCATGAATTACTTGAAGGAAATGGGCGCCCCCGTCACTTATAACAATGAAGTGAAATTGCTGATGACCGGCCATGACAAGTTCGTCGATCTCTTCGAGAATATCCGCCATGCCCGGCATCATATCCATTTGGAATACTTCAACTTCCGCAACGACTCCATAGCCAATGCCTTGTTCAGCCTTCTGGCAGAGAAAGTCAAGGAGGGAGTTGAAGTCCGCGCCATGTTCGATGCCTTCGGCAACTGGTCCAACAACCAACCATTGAAAGAACGCCATCTGAAATCCATCCGCGCCCAAGGCATCGAAATCGTTAAGTTCGATCCTATCACTTTTCCCTGGGTGAATCATGCCATACACCGCGACCATCGGAAAATAGTAGTGATTGACGGAAAGATAGGTTATACCGGCGGCATGAACATTGCCGACTACTACATCAACGGATTACCTAAATCGGTAAATGGCACGATATGCACATACATCTTGAAGGAGATGCCGTGCGCTATCTGCAAGGCATCTTCTGACCATGTGGAACCGGGAGACGGGACAACACGTTGGAGGTCCCGCCTATTTTCCGGACACTCCGCAACTGCCCGACAGTATTGCCGAAGAAATAGCCATCGTGGACCGCACGCCACGCGAAACACCACGCTCCATCAGCCATGCCTATGCAGCTTCCATACAAGCCGCACAGAAGAGCATCCGAATCGTGAATCCTTATTTCGTTCCGACCAAATCAATCCGCAAGGCAATCAAGAACGCACTGAAAAAAGGTACTGAAGTGGAAATCATGATACCTGCCGTGTCGGACATAGCCTTTACTCCGGATGCCTCATTCTACATAGCACACAAGCTGATGAAGAAAGGAGCCAAGATATATCTCTTCAACGGCGGCTTCCACCATTCCAAGATAATGATGGTAGACAGCACTTTCTGCACGGTGGGTACTGCCAATCTCAACAGCCGCAGCCTGCGCTATGACTACGAGACAAACGCTTTCATCTTCGACCCCAAGACCACCAATGAGCTGAATGCCATGTTCGAACGGGACGTGCAAAACAGTACGCTACTCACTCCCGAAGTCTGGAAAAAGCGTTCCGGATGGAAGAAATTCGTAGGCTGGGTGGGAAACTTGATGACCCCCTTCCTCTAATTTTATTATTAATTATTAATTAATAATTAATTCTCCTACCTTTGCGTTCGGATAAAACAGAGCATTACATCATGAAACAATATTTAGACCTGCTGAACCGCGTACTGACCGAAGGCGTAGAGAAAAGCGACCGTACGGGTACCGGCACCATCAGCGTATTCGGCCACCAGATGCGTTTCAACATGGATGAAGCTTCCCCTGCCTTACTACCAAGAAGCTGCATCTGAAATCAATCATATACGAACTGCTATGGTTCCTCCAAGGAGACACCAATGTGAAATATCTTCAGGACAACGGTGTACGCATCTGGAACGAATGGGCGGACGAAAACGGTGACCTGGGACATATCTACGGGTATCAATGGCGCTCCTGGCCGAACTATAAAGGTGGATTCATCGACCAAATCAGCGAAGCTGTAGAAACCATCAAGCACAATCCCGACTCACGCCGGATTATAGTCAGCGCATGGAATGTAGGCGATTTGGACAACATGAACCTCCCTCCCTGCCACGCTTTCTTCCAGTTCTATGTCGCCAACGGACGGCTGAGCCTGCAACTGTACCAGCGTAGTGCGGACATTTTTTTAGGAGTGCCCTTCAACATTGCTTCCTATGCCCTGCTCCTGCAGATGATGGCGCAAGTCACCGGACTGAAAGCCGGAGATTTCATCCATACCTTAGGAGATGCTCACATCTATCTGAACCATTTGGAGCAGGTAAAACTCCAACTATCTCGTGAACCGCGGGATTTGCCGCAGATGAGAATCAATCCGGATGTGAAAAACATCTTCGACTTCAAGTTCGAGGATTTTGAGTTGGTCAACTATAACCCGCATCCGCATATTGCAGGAAAAGTGTCAGTATAAATCCTACAATAAAAAGATAGAAAGAGAAAAGAATTTTACACACATATGATTAGTATTATTGCTGCAGTAGACAGAAAGAGAGGTATCGGCTATCAGAACCGGTTGTTATTCTGGCTTCCCAATGATTTGAAGCGTTTCAAAGCCCTCACCACGGGAAATACCATCATCATGGGCCGAAAGACTTTTGAATCTCTCCCCAAAGGTGCGCTTCCCAACCGCCGCAACGTTGTTCTGTCCACTCAAAAAGATTTGATCTGTCCCGGTACAGAAGTTTTTCCCTCATTGGAAGAAGCACTAAGCAGTTGCCAGCCCGACGAACACGTCTACATCATCGGCGGTGCAAGCGTTTATCGCCAGGCACTCCCCTTTGCAGATACCCTCTGCCTGACCGAAGTGGATGCAGAAGCCCCTCAGGTGGACGCCTACTTTCCCGAAGTCGCTCCGACTGTATGGCAAGAAAAAAGCAGGGAGTCCCATCCCGCAGATGAGAAGCATCCCTGCCCTTATGCATTCGTCGATTATATCCACCGGTAAAATTAATCTTCCTCTTCTTCTACCGTTATAGGCATCTGCCGCTTGATGGCTTCGTGGAAAGAAATCAAGGTTTCCGTACGCGCCAGTCCCAGCGGCTGCAACTTATCATGTATGATGCTCAGCAAATGATGGTTGTTGCGGGCATAAAGCTTTATGAACATATCATACTTGCCCGTTGTAAAATGGCATTCCACAATCTCGGGAATAGCTTCCAATGCTCTCGTTACAGCATCAAAAGAAGCAGGATCCTTTAGATAGATACCGATATAGGCGCATGTTTCATATCCTATCTTCTCCGGATCAATCACATATTCAGAACCTTTCAATATACCTAAGTTTGTCAGCTTTTGAATGCGCTGATGAATGGCTGCTCCCGATACATTACAAGCTCTAGCCACTTCAAGGAAAGGAATGCGTGCATTATCGGCTATAAGTTTTAAAATCTGTTCGTCTAAAGTATCCAACTGATGATGTCCCATTTCAAATTCTAATGATTAATAAATTACTATATCTCCCGCATATCTATACGGCAACATGCAAAGTTAGCTATTTTTTCGCCAATAAAAATACGGTTTATAACTTTTCTTACAAAAAAAAGAATAATACCGCATATCAGGCATTTCAAAGTGCATATGCAAAATTCCATCTCGCACGACCGGAAAATTGCAGATGAGCTTTAAAGATATTATCTTTGTAGTAGCAATAATAATGAACCGTTATGAAAAAGTATTCCTTATTCCTATTATGCCTGATGGCAGCAATATCCTTGCATGCCCAAAGTTTTGCAGATTATTTTGCAGATAAAACCCTGCGTGTCGACTATATCTTTACCGGAAATGCAGCCAAACAAGAGATATGCCTGGACGGATTGTCTTGTCTCCCCTCTTGGGCAGGAAGGAAGCATCATTTATCTGAGTTGCCCCTGCAAGGAAACGGACAAATCATTATGCGAGATGCAGCCAATGGCAGCGTAATCTACAAAACATCCTTTTCTTCGCTCTTCCAGGAGTGGCTGGAAACGGATGAAGCCAAAGCGGTGACCAAAGGATTCGAAAACACCTTTCTCCTTCCCTATCCCCTCCGTCCTGCAGAAATAGAAATAACACTTCTCGACCCGCGTAGAAATGTACGGGCAAGCATGAAACATACGGTCAGTCCCGACGACATCCTGATACATCAGAAAGGTACTGCCCACATCACACCACATAAATATCTGCTGCAAAGCGGCAATACGGCCAAATGCATCGACGTAGCCATCCTTGCAGAAGGATATACTCCCGAAGAGATGCCGGTATTCTACGAAGACGCAGCCATTGCCTGCGAAAGTCTGTTTGCCCACGAACCCTTCCGGTCCATGAAAAAGCACTTCAACATTGTAGCAGTGGCCAGCCCCTCCGAAGACAGCGGAGTAAGCGTACCACGCCTCGGAGAATGGAAACGGACAGCATTCAGCTCTCATTTCAGCACATTCTATTCAGACCGGTATCTGACAACCTCCCGTGTCAAATCCATACACGATGCGCTGGCGGGAATACCGTATGAACACATCATCATCCTTGCCAATACGGAAGAATACGGAGGCGGTGGAATCTATAATTCCTATACCCTTACTACCGCCCACCATCCCATGTTCCGCCCCGTTGTGTACATGAGTTCGGGCATAGCTTTGGCGGACTGGCCGATGAATACTTCTACGACAATGACGTGATGACAGATACCTATCCACTAGATGTGGAACCCTGGGAACAGAACATCAGCACAAGAATCGATTTCACTTCCAAATGGAAAGATATGCTTGCTCAAGGAACTCCCGTTCCTACTCCCTCTTCTGAAAGTGGAACATATCCCGTAGGCGTATATGAAGGAGCTGGCTATTCTGCCAAAGGCATCTACCGTCCGGCAGACAATTGCCGCATGCGCACCAATGAATACCCTACTTTCTGCCCGGTCTGCCAACGGGCCATCTGCCGCGTCATTGAATTTTATACTGAATAAAAACAAACTAAACTAAAAGAACTTATGATCAGACTTCAACGTATTACAACAGCTGACACAGACTTGTACAGCTACATGGAGAAATTAATGACTCAATCGTTCCCTTCAGAGGAGTACCGGGAACTGGAGGAATTGCGCAAGTATACAGATACCAAAACGCACTTCTATAACAATATCATCTTCCATAACAACACCCCGGTAGGTCTCATCACTTACTGGGATTTCGGACATTTTTACTATATAGAGCATTTTGCCATTGACCCCGCACAGCGTAACGGCGGATATGGAAAGAGCGTACTAAACCATTTATGCCAACTCTTAAAACATCCCATCGTCTTGGAAGTGGAAATACCCGAAGAAGAAATGCTAAACGCCGCATTAACTTCTATCAACGGCAAGGATTCTCCTTATGGGAAAAGCCCTACCAACAACCACCCTATAAAACAGGCGACAACTACCTGCCTATGCTCATCATGGCCTATGGAGATATAGAATGTGGAAAGGATTTTGACTCTGTAAAGGAACACATCTACCGCGAAGTATATAATGTGAAATCTTAAAAACCCAATATACTTAAAACAATAAAGGTCTTCAACAAATGAAACGACCTTTATTATATCATTAAACTAACTTTTACTGACGCGGTTGCGCAGAATAGTTAATCTTCAAAGCATAAGCCTTACGAAGCGCTTCTTTGATATCTGTTACGATACCCATTTTCGTATCTTGGTCAACTTTCAAAGACACTGTCATCTGCGGCTGATCTTCTTCCTTCATACTGGCACGTTCACCAATAATGTAATCTTGAATTTCAGCAACTTCAGCATAGCTGTCGTTCAACTGGATACGGCTCTCATTACCTAACTTCTTACGAAATTCGGCAGTAGGTTTTCCTACATAGATAAACGTAACCAAAGACTTCTTTTCAAGTTTCTCCAATTCTGTAGCTTGCGGAACCTTAAACTCAACCTTCAATGTTACCTCACGCATCGTTGTTACAATCATGAAGAAGAACAACAAGGTGAAGATAAGGTCAGGCAGAGAAGAAGTGTTCAACGCCGGCATTCCACGTTTACCAGTCTTATTAAATTTTCCCATTACTTCTTTTCTCCGTACTTTTTAGGTTCTGCCTCAGAAATCTTCTGAGAATAAATTTCACGAATTGCATCTTGTTGTTCTTGATCCAACTCCATATAATTCTTCTGCCACTTTTCCTGAGCCAATTCATCACGCAACTCGTTATAAGCTGCTACCAACTCATTCTGTACAGACATATATGCTTTGTATGAAGAACCACGGTCACAACGCAAAGAAATCACATGGCCTTCCGTCACTTGTACTGTACCGAAGAAAGGAACATTCTTAGAAATCTTTTCCGGTTTTGTATCTTCGTTATACGGATTGGCAATAAATTCTTTTGCTTTTGCACGCAATTGGTCAACAGTAATATAATCATTCCCGCACATTAACTGGTCCTGCATGTTCAAGAAGACTTGCAATACGTTGCGTTCCTTCTTCTTTGCATCGTCCAACTTCTGGTCCTTTTCCGGTGGAGGCGGCAACGTCTTGCCAAACCACGGTCGGTATCCATAGATGTTGTAATCAAGAAGAAAATCAGCAACAAGAAAGCGATGTCCGCAGTAGAACTTGAGTTAATTTCAGGAACTTCTCTTTTCTTTTTAGCCATTGTAATTATATCTTTAAATTGAGTTACCTCAATTGATTATGATAATTTTTTCTTAATGCTACTAAAAATGATTGCCAAGACTGTACCAGCAAACAAGATATAGATAGAATAAAGGAACATGTCAGTAAGCTTCAACCAGAAAGGTACGTTCTCAGTTCCGCTATAACCCGGAATAACAAGTGGTTCTTCACTACCCATAGTCCAAGAAATAACAACAACTGCAACCAATATAACCAAACCAATCAAAGATTTCAACGCTGCTCCCGGATTGTCTTTCAGTGCAGCTCCAAATTGGAACAAAACACCAACCACGGTAGCAATAATAGCTACAAAGAACAGAATGTACATCAAATAAATCAATGCGTCTGTATGAGCCGGTTGCCACATTTCTGCGTCAACGCTTGCCAACACTGCATCGCCCTGAGCATCTCCACCGAAGAAGAACATGCCCAACACTACCAAGATGATAGCGAACATGACATACAGTGCATAGTATGATACTTTATATGATAACTTAGCCATCTTAATTATTTTTTGTATTTCAAGTCATATTTGATAACCATATCCAACAGAGAGATAGAAGAATCTTCCATTTCGCTGGTCAAAGCTTCAATCTTAGCCAGGATGTAGTTATAGAATACCTGCAGAATCAAGGCAACGATCAAACCGAAGATAGTTGTAATCAAGGCAACCTTCATACCACCTGCTACAACCGTCGGAGAGATATCACCTACCTGCTGGATCTTATCAAATGCCTGCACCATACCGATTACAGTACCCAAGAATCCCAAAGACGGAGCCATAGCGATGAACAGTGTAATCCAAGAGCAACCTTTTTCCAGGTAACCAGCTTGTACACCACCGTAAGAAACTACTGACTTTTCTACTACGTCGATACCTTGGTCAATTCTCATCAGACCTTGATAGTAGATAGAAGCGATAGGACCTCTAGTGTTACGTGCGATGTCTTTAGCAGCTTCAACGTCACCTTTTTCCAAAGCAGCTTCAATAGCAGCCAAGAATTTCTTTGTGTTGATTTCAGCCAAGCTCAAATAAATGATACGTTCAATACAAAATGCAAGACCGATAACCAATGCGATAGCTACCAAACTCATGAAAGATGCAGTACCTTCAATAAACTTAGTTTTGAGTTCTTTGTGGATACCACCTTCTGCAGCTTCCATTGCGGCAGGAGCAGCAGCGTCAGCAGCAGGTGCTACAGCTGCTTGTTCAGTTTGTTCAGCTGCAGGAGCATCTTGAGCCTGAGCAAGTTGAGTTGAGCCAAATGTTAAGACTCCCATCACACTCTTCCTACCCTTGGATATCCAGCTTCGTGCGCTCCAAGCGATCCCGCTCTCGTGACGTGCAAATCTATCGTCCCGGATATGCGATTGAATACGATTTCTTCGACGACTC
>ENA-OQCK01000281-OQCK01000281.1-human-gut-metagenome-genome-assembly--contig:-NODE-281-length-30103-cov-3.637110_pt1 | contig 30103 bp, 34 predicted proteins | sample MGYA00242498_ERZ504578 | MGnify/ENA primary metagenome ERZ504578 (study PRJEB26092, sample SAMD00036229) | human gut metagenome | host: Homo sapiens | study: EMG produced TPA metagenomics assembly of...
CCGATTCAAGCGTGGATTCGGGGGCATTTGTCTTATTATCCCTGGAAAAATGAAATGTTATTAATCAGGCATTTGGAGGGAGCTCTATTTTATTTTCCATATCTTTGCAAGATGACTGTTTGTCTTTGAACTGAAAAAGAAGGAGCAGACAAGTTGATGATTATCACAAGAGACAAACATAAATCGTTATAACCAAGTGATGAAACAATTAATTGCATGTTGCGGACTGGATTGCGAAAATTGCACCGCCCGTATAGCCACTGTCAATAATGACGATGAGCTGAGAGAGAAAACCGCCAAAGAGTGGAGTGTGCTGAACAATACGCCGGAAATTACGGCAGAAACCATCCATTGTATGGGGTGCCGTGCAGATGGGGTGAAGTTTGCCTATTGCAGCAATTACTGTGCTATCCGTAAATGTGTGTACGAAAAAGGTTTCAATACCTGCGGTGACTGTAAGGAACTGGATACTTGCCAGGTGGTAGGTGCCGTTCTTCAGCATGTGCCGGTGCAAGGGAAAATCTTTATTAACCGTAAATTTTTTGATTAAATAAAATATTGCTTATCTTTGCAGTATGACAAAGACATTTAAATCGGATTTGGTTTTGTAAACAATCTGTGTTCCATGCACAGATTGTCCCTTTCGTTTACTTTCGGATAACTTCTTTCGAGAGTGTTTTTCTATTGTTATAATTCAAGTTTAATCCGCATATTATGCTGAAGGTGTTGTGATACTTTCCGTATATGCAAAATATAGTAAGAAAATGAGTAACGAAAATAAAACTATCCACGATTTCGAATTTAATTTAATCTGTGACTTTTTCTCCAATATGGAACGGCAAGGCCTGGCAGTCCTGAAGTGACGTTGAAGGCATTGAGCTTTGTAGACGGTCTTACCGATGAATCCCTTATTGCCGATATCGGTTGTGGAACAGGTGGTCAGACAATGGTATTGGCTGGCCATGTTCCGGGACAGATTACCGGAATTGACCTTTTCCCCGGCTTTATTGACATCTTCAACCGTAATGCAAGGCAGTTGGGCTTGCAGGACAGAGTAAAAGGAATTGTCGGTTCAATGGATGCCCTCCCTTTCGGTGAGGAGGAGCTGGATATGATTTGGTGTGAAGGTGCTATCTATAACATCGGCTTTGAACGTGGCTTGAAGGAGTGGCGTAAATATCTGAAACCGGGAGGGTATATTGCCGTATCCGAGAGTTCATGGTTTACGGACGAACGTCCTGCGGAAATCAATGACTTCTGGATGGACGCCTATTCTGAAATGGATACACTTCCCAATCAGGTAGCCAAGTTGTACAAGGCGGGTTATCTCCCCGTTGCTACATTCATTCTGCCGGAGAATTGCTGGACAGAGCATTACTTTGCTTCAAAGGTTGCGGCTCAGGAGATTTTCCGTAAGAAATATGCCGGTAATAAAATTGCCGAAGAGTTCAGCTCACTCCAAATGATTGAGGATGAACTATACGGCAAATATAAGGAATTCTACGGTTATGTGTTTTTTATTGCTAAGAAGGTAGGTTGATGGCAGACTTCTCTTATTGAGGAATGCGGGTATTCTCATGGCAGAATATCCGCATTTTGTGTTTTGAGTGGATTTTATTGTTTTGAGGATGTGCGGAACTTCTGAGGAGGTATTCCCGTATGACGTTTAAAGAATTTGTTGAAGAAGGCCGCATTATTAAAACCTAGACTCACGGCTATATCCTTTATCGGAGTGTTGGCGGTACAAAGTTGTGCTTTGGCATCCATGATGATAGTATTGTTGATGATTTCCATGGCTGTATGTCCTGATTCCTTTTTGACAAGGCGGCAAAGAGCTGCCGGTCTCATATTCATTTTCAATGCATAATAGGACACTTGATGCTCCCGGACATAGTCTGTGTGTACCAATCGGATAAAAATGCGGTATTGGTTGAAATGCCTGCTGCCCGGAGTCTCTTTTATTCTAGGGCGTTCCGGACAGAGTTCGGATATACCTTGTAACAGATAGGTCAGTAGAGTTTGCAATGAAACTAGACTTGAGGGGCTTTCTGTTCTTTGGTAGAGGTGTGACAAATAGGTCATGAACTCGGCATAAAGCTGGAAGTCCGTTTTCGATAGAGGAAAAATATAGTGTTTGCCTATAATGTGAAACTTATCCATCATGACCTTGCCGGCCCCTGAACTCTGGATAAGTTGTTGGGAAAATATGACGACATATATTTCAGCATCGTCTGACGTGTGTAGCAATTGTACGAAGGTCTCGGGAGGAATAACTAGGAGGGTGTTAGCTTCAACCCTGAATTGAGTATGGTTTATGATGGTTTTCAGAACTCCTTTGGTGCATAGAGCGAAGATACTGGCCTTGGTGTGGTATGGCTTTTCCACTAGCGGATTCAGTTCATTGGTTGTGATATGATTGCAGGCAATGAACTCGGCATTTATATTGAATTCGGATATATTCATGTTGGAGATTTTAAGACACAAAAATGGGGGATAATAATGTATAAATGACAGAGATAACAGTTAAAATCAATATTACGCTCAATTTGTCTCTGTTAAATAAGGTAAAGTTGTGAATAATAGAATATATACATGCTAAAACGGAATATTGATTTATAAGGGTTTGTTTGTGGCATAAGCATTTTAGCCCGAACTTTGCTCCTTGTATGATAAAACAATTCTGATGAATCCGAATGTTCCTCAAGAAGTACGTATAATAAATGCCATCTCCGAGCAGTTGTTCAACTCATGGCCCGTCAGCATTATTATGATTGATTTGGAAGATTGTATCTGGCGTCTGAATCAGCAGGTGATGAATGAACTCCATTTGAATGAGTATGTGATAGGGCGGCGTATCACTGACTTATTGGAAGTGGTATGTGATAAAAAGAATGTGTTAGAAGACCTTTTGCTGCAACTTCGGGAGAGGGATGTGCGGATTATTCCCTTAGATATCAATTGCTTTATACGTGAATTGAAGAGTGGTATCAGTTTTCTGATACAAGGTGCTATGGTGGGAATTCATGAAGATGGACAATTGGTGAGGATTGTACTCTATTTCAGGAATGTGTTGGAAGAACGGACACAGAAGCATTTGCTGAATATTGCGCTGAGCCGCACCCAGATATTTCAATGGTCTTTCGACATGGAACATAATCTGATGATTATAGAACCGCGTTATTTTGAATATTTGGGGATTCCTACGCGTGACTATACGCTGACGCCTGAGGAATTCGCATTTCTGATTCATCGGACGACCGGAAGGGAGTGTTTGATGCTTTGGCTTTACAGTTGCATGGTAATTTGTACGAACGCCCAGTGGAATACCGTCTACGGAGGGGAGACGGCAAGTGGGAGTGGTTTGAGGCGCAATCTACCTATGTGGGGCAATTGACGGATTTGCCGTTCCGTATCATCGGTATTTGCATGAGTACGCAGAAATACAAGGATACGGAGAATAAATTGAACGAGGCTTTGCAGAAAGCGCAACGTAGCGATGAGTTGAAGAGCGTATTTCTTGCTAATATGAGCCACGAGATACGTACGCCACTAAATGCCATTGTGGGCTTCTCTACACTACTGGCTTGTGGGGATGCCGACTTGTCGCGGCAGGAGATTATGGAATTTACGTCTTTGATTGAAAAGAACAGCCAGTTGTTAATGGTGTTGATTTCAGATATTCTGGATTTGTCCAAGATAGAATCGAACACGATGGAATTCCATTTTGAGAAGGTTTCTTTAAATGGCATATTGGAAAGCATTTACAGTGCGCAGAAGATGAATCTTCGGAAAGGAGTGGAGTTACTGCTAGACCTTCCGGACCGGGCGGCAGTTATCTATACAGATCCTACGCGTTTGGGGCAAGTTGTCAACAATCTTATCAATAATGCGGTGAAGTTCACTGCTGAAGGACGCATAACCATAGGGTATAGGCTGAAGGACTTTGCTACATTGGAAGTCTTTGTGGAAGATACGGGAACTGGCATGTCGGAAGAAGTTCTGGCGCACATTTTTGAACGTTTCTATAAGGGAGATGCTTTTGTGCAGGGCACGGGATTGGGATTGGCCATTTGCAGGACTATCGTTGAAAGGTTTCATGGAAAAATAGAAGTGGCTTCAACTCTTGGCAAGGGGAGCCGCTTTGCAATTGTCCTTCCGCAGGAAATGCGGGAGTAGTGTTCTCTTTCTTGGATATTTGATGTAATTATGTGAGCGTATGATATTGTATAACGTTGAAAATCGCTACCTTTGCAGTCTTGAACGATAAATTCATTGACACTATGATATCTGTAGAAGGACTGAAGGTAGAATTTAATGCCACTCCTCTGTTCGAAGACGTCTCTTATGTTATCAATAAGAAAGACCGTATAGCTCTTGTCGGCAAGAATGGTGCCGGTAAGTCCACCATGCTCAAGATATTGGCTGGCATTCAGCAGCCCACTGCCGGCATTGTTGCCGTTCCTCGCGAATGTACTATCGGGTATTTGCCCCAAGTGATGATACTCAGTGACAAGCGCACCGTAATGCAGGAGGCTGAACTTGCCTTCGAGCATATTTTTGAGATGCAGGCGGGCATCGAACGCATGAATCGGCAACTTGCCGAACGTACCGATTACGACAGCGAGGATTACCAGAAACTGATTGACCGCTTCACTCACGAAAACGAACGTTTTCTGATGATGGGCGGCACCAACTACCGTGCCGAAATAGAGCGCACGCTCCAAGGGCTGGGCTTCAGCCGCGAGGACTTTGACCGCTCTACAAGCGAGTTTTCCGGTGGTTGGCGTATGCGTATAGAGCTTGCCAAGCTGTTGCTTCGCCGTCCGGATGTGTTGCTGCTCGACGAGCCTACCAACCACCTTGACATCGAGAGTATCCAGTGGTTGGAGAACTTCCTTTCCACCCGTGCCAATGCGGTGGTGCTTGTCAGCCACGACCGCGCCTTTTTGAACAATGTCACTACGCGTACCATCGAAATAACTTGTGGACGCATTTACGACTATAAAGTGAAATACGATGAGTTCGTGGTGCTTCGCAAGGAGCGCCGGGAGCAGCAACTACGTGCTTACGAGAATCAGCAGAAGCAGATACAAGATACGGAAGATTTCATCGAACGTTTCCGGTACAAAGCTACCAAGGCTGTGCAAGTGCAGAGCCGCATCAAGCAGCTCGAAAAGATAGAGCGCATCGAAGTGGATGAGGAAGACAACTCCTCTTTGCGCCTGAAGTTTGTTTGCAGTAGCCGTAGCGGTAATTATCCCGTTATCTGCGAGGATATGGAGAAATCCTACGGTGGGCACGTTGTTTTCCACGATGTGAATTTGACTATCAACCGAGGAGAGAAGGTTGCTTTTGTCGGTAAGAACGGCGAAGGTAAGTCTACGCTTGTAAAGTGTATTATGGGTGAGATTACGGATTATACCGGTAAGCTTACACTGGGACATAATGTGCAGATTGGATATTTTGCCCAGAACCAGGCACAGCTTTTGGATGAGAGCCTGACTGTATTCGATACGATTGACCGCGTGGCCGTAGGGGATATCCGCCTCAAAATCCGTGATATTCTAGGTGCTTTCATGTTCGGCGGTGAGGCTTCGGATAAAAAGGTGAAGGTGCTCAGCGGTGGAGAGCGTACCCGGCTTGCATGATAAAACTGCTGTTGGAGCCGGTGAATTTCCTGATTCTCGACGAACCTACGAATCATCTTGACATGCGTTCCAAAGATGTGTTGAAGGAGGCTATCCGCGATTTTGACGGAACGGTGATAATAGTCAGCCATGACCGTGATTTTCTGGACGGACTTGCGACTAAAGTGTACGAGTGGTGGCGGACTGGTGAAGGAACATCTGGGAGGAATTTATGATTTCCTGCAAAAGAAGCAGATAGAGAGCCTGAATGAGTTACAGAAATCCCCTTCACTTTCCGCTTCGCCCACTGCCGGTAAGGCGGCATCGGGAAATGTTGGTGCAGAACCGGTTCAACCCTCGGCAGCCAAACTCTCTTATGAGGAGCAGAAGGAGCTTAATAAGAAGCTCAAGAAACTGGAACGTCGCGTTGCCGATTGTGAAGCGGAGATAGAGCAGACGGAGGCTGCCATTGCCATTCTTGAGGCCAGGATGGCCACACCGGAAGGTGCTTCGGACATGTCGCTTTATGAGCAGCACCAAAAACTGAAAGAGCAGCTTGACCGCGTGATGGAAGAGTGGGACGCGGCTACTGTAGAGTTGGAGAATCACTAACTATTATATTTTATATGTTTATGAAAGCAAATCATTTGTTACCCATTGCAGCATTCTGTCTGATGACGGCTTCCTGCAACACCGGCAAGCAGCAGGCTGAACTTACAGCAGGCATCCAGCTCGCCAATCTTGACACAACGGCTCTACCCGGAACTGACTTTTACCAATACGCATGTGGCGGTTGGATGAAGAACAATCCGATTCCTGCTGAATACTCACAGTACGGTTCTTTTACTATCCTTGCAGAAAACAACCGCAAGCAGATTCAAGGACTGATTGAAGAACTTGCCGCCACCCAGCACGAAGCCGGCAGCGTGGCACAAAAAATCGGTGACTTGTACAAAATCGTAATGGACAGCGTGAAGCTGAACAAAGATGGTGTAGCTCCCATCAAGGCTGAACTCGACCAGCTGGCTGCTTTGAAGGACAAGAAAGAGCTTTATGCCTTGCTGGGCGATATGCAGAAGAAAGGCATCATCGCCTACAACGTGCTGTATGTTGGCGCTGACGAAATGAACAGTAGCATGAATGCTGTACAGACCTATCAGACCGGGCTGAGCATGGGCGAACGTGAATACTATCTGGAGAATGATGAGCTACCGCCAAAATTCGTGATGCTTTCCGTACACATGTACAGAAGATGTATCAGTTGGCTGGTTTCGACGAGGCTACTGCCAAGAAAGGTATGGAGGTGGTGATGGATGTGGAAACACGTCTTGCCAAGCTTTCCGCTCTCGTACGGAGTTGCGTGACCCGCATGCCAATTATAACAAGATGAGCATGGAAGAGTTGAAGAAGAATTATCCTACTTTCGATTGGGATGCTTATTTGTCTGCCATGGGCTTGAAGGATGTGAAGGAAATCATCGTAGGCCAGCCCGCTTCACTGAAAGCTGCTGCCGATATTCTGGATACGCTGCCCATTGAACAGCAGAGCCTTTATCTGCAATGGAAATTGATTGATTCTGCCGCAAGCTTGTTGAACGATGCTATGGCAGAACAGAACTTCGACTTCTACAGCCGCACCATGAGCGGTACACAAGAAATGCAGCCTCGCTGGAAGAGAGCGGTAAGCACTGTAAGCGGCGCGCTGGGCGAAGCTGTAGGTCAGATGTACGTGGAGAAATATTTCCCTGCTGCTGCCAAGGAGCGTATGGTGACTTTGGTGAAGAACTTGCAGGAAAGTCTGGGCGAACGTATCCAGAATCTTGCCTGGATGGGTGATTCCACTAAGGTGAAAGCTCTGGAGAAACTGGCTACCTTCCATGTGAAGATTGGTTATCCCGACACTTGGAAAGACTACTCCACACTGGAAATCAAAAACGACTCTTACTGGGCAAACATGGAACGTGCCAACGAGTGGAGCCATGCCGAAATGATAGCCAAGGCCGGCAAGCCGGTGGATAAGGACGAATGGCTGATGACTCCGCAGACCGTCAACGCTTACTATAACCCGACCACCAACGAAATCTGTTTCCCCGCCGGTATCCTGCAATATCCTTCTTCGATATGAATGCGGATGATGCCTTCAACTATGGTGCCATCGGTGTGGTAATCGGTCATGAGATGACTCACGGATTCGACGACCAGGGTCGCCAGTACGACAAGGACGGTAACCTGAAAGACTGGTGGACTGCTGAAGATGCCAAGAACTTTGACGAGCGTGCTCAGGTGATGGTGAACTTCTTCGATAGCATCGAGGTTGCTCCGGGCGTATATGCCAACGGACGCATGACATTGGGTGAGAATATTGCCGACCACGGTGGTCTGCAGGTTTCTTATCAGGCATTCAAGAAAGCTACGGCTGCCAATCCGCTGCCGGTGCTGGATGGTCTTACTCCCGAACAACGTTTCTTCCTGGCATACGCAGGTGTATGGGCCAATGATATCCGTCCCGAAGAAGTGCTGAACCGCACGAAGAGTGATGTGCACTCATTGGGCGAATGGCGCGTAAACGGTGCATTGCCGCAAATCGGTGCTTGGTATGAGGCATTCAACGTGACAGAAAAAGACCCGATGTTCTTGCCGGTAGAAAAACGTGTATCTATTTGGTAAACCAACAAAATAACCCTTAAAAAGGCGGCAGACTGGAAACAGATGCCGCCTTTTTTAATTATACCTAATTTATTGTGTATGAATGTATGTATGAATAAACAAAATTTGTAACTTTGCGCATCAAATACTAATATACGCATACTTTAATACGCAAATCCATGTCTGAAACAAAAAGAATCAAAACAGCTCTGGTATCTGTTTACCATAAGGAAGGTTTGGACGAAATCATTACCAAACTGCATGAAGAAGGTGTAGAGTTCCTCTCAACCGGTGGAACCCGTCAGTTTATAGAATCCCTGGGTTATCCCTGCAAGGCAGTGGAAGACCTCACTACATACCCTTCCATCCTGGGCGGACGCGTGAAGACTTTGCATCCGAGGTTTTTGGAGGTATTCTTTGCCGCCGCGGATTGGAGCAAGACATGCAACAGATTGAAAAATATGAAATCCCCGAAATAGACCTCGTCATTGTTGACCTCTATCCGTTTGAGGCTACCGTTGCCAGTGGTGCCGAAGAACCTGCCATCATCGAAAAGATTGACATAGGCGGTATCTCCCTAATTCGTGCCGCAGCCAAGAACTATAACGACGTGGTTATCATCGCTTCGCAAGCACAATATCAGCCGTTCCGCGACATGCTGATGGAACACGGAGCCACTACTACCATCGAAGAACGCCGTTGGTTTGCCAAAGAGGCTTTCGGAGTGTCTTCACACTATGATTCTGCCATCTTCAACTATTTCGATGGCGAGGAAGGTTCCGCTTTCCGTTGCTCTGCCAACAGCCAGAAGACTTTACGCTATGGCGAGAATCCGCATCAGAAAGGTTATTTCTATGGCAATCTGGATGCTATGTTCGACCAGATTCACGGTAAGGAAATCTCTTATAACAACCTGCTCGACATCAATGCTGCCGTTGACTTGATTGACGAATTCAAGGATACGACTTTCGCTATCCTGAAGCATAATAATGCTTGTGGACTGGCTTCACGTCCCACTGTGCTCGAAGCATGGAACGATGCGCTTGCCGGTGACCCGGTATCCGCTTTTGGTGGTGTGCTCATCACTAATGCCGTGATTGACAAGCTGCTGCCGAAGAAATCAATAAAATTTTCTTTGAGGTGATTATCGCTCCCGATTATGATGTGGATGCGTTGGAAATCCTCGGTCAGAAGAAGAACCGTATTATCCTGGTCCGCAAGCCGGCAGCTCTGCCTAAGAAGCAGTTCCGTTCTTTGCTGAATGGCGTATTGGTTCAGGACCGCGACCTTAAGGTGGAAACTCCTGAAGAATTGAAGACTGTAACTACGAAGGCTCCCACTGCACAGGAAATTGAGGATATGCTCTTTGCAAACAAGATTGTGAAGAACAGTAAGTCGAATGCCATTGTGCTGGCAAAAGGAAAGCAGTTGTTGGCAAGTGGTGTAGGTCAGACCAGCCGTGTGGATGCTTTGAAGCAGGCTATCGAGAAAGCCAAAAACTTCGGTTTCGACTTGAATGGCGCTGTAATGGCAAGTGACGCATTCTTCCCTTTCCCCGACTGCGTGGAAATTGCCGGTAATGAAGCGTAACAGCCGTCATCCAGCCGGGTGGAAGCATCAAGGATGAACTCTCGTTTGAATATTGCAACGAGCATGGCATCGCATGGTGACTACGGGATTCCGTCACTTTAAACACTAATTCGGATTTACGATTTGACGATTTACGATTTACGATTGAAGTTACATCGTAAGTCTGAATCTCAAATTGTAAACAAGAGGAATATCAATCGTAAATCGTAAATAGTTAAATCGTAAATATTAATGGGATTATTCTCCTTTACACAAGAAATAGCGATGGACCTTGGCACAGCCAATACCATCATCACCACGAATGGCAAGATTGTGGTGGATGAGCCTTCGGTGGTGGCTTTGGACCGTCGTACCGATAAGATGATTGCCGTGGGTGACAAGGCAAAGATGATGCACGAAAAGACCCACGAAAACATACGTACCATCCGTCCGTTGCGCGATGGTGTGATTGCCGACTTCTATGCCTGCGAGCAGATGATACGTGGACTTATCAAGATGGTGAACAACCGTAACCGTCTTTTCTCTCCGTCACTCCGCATGGTGATTGGTGTTCCTTCGGGCAGTACCGAAGTGGAGCTGCGTGCCGTGCGCGACTCTGCCGAGCATGCCGGCGGGCGCGACGTTTATTTGATTTTCGAGCCGATGGCTGCTGCCATCGGTATCGGTATCGATGTAGAGGCTCCCGAAGGCAACATGATTGTTGACATAGGTGGTGGTTCTACGGAAATTGCCGTTATCTCTTTGGGAGGTATCGTAAGTAACAACTCCATCCGCATTGCCGGTGACGACTTGACTGCCGATATTCAGGAATACATGAGCCGCCAGCACAACGTGAAGGTCAGCGAGCGTATGGCTGAGCGTATTAAGATTAATGTGGGTGCTGCCTTGACGGAACTCGGTGAGGATGCTCCTGAAGACTATATCGTTCATGGTCCGAACCGCATCACGGCATTGCCCATGGAAGTGCCGGTATGCTATCAGGAAGTGGCGCATTGCTTGGAGAAGTCTATCTCTAAGATTGAGACAGCATCTTGAGCGCATTGGAAAATACGCCTCCCGAATTGTATGCCGACATCGTTCACAACGGTATCTATCTTGCCGGTGGCGGTGCATTGCTTCGTGGACTGGATAAGCGTCTGACTGATAAAATAAACATACCGTTCCACATTGCGGAAGACCCCTTGCATGCCGTTGCCAAAGGTACGGGCGTGGCATTGAAGAACGTTGACCGCTTCTCATTCTTGATGCGGTAATGCGAAATTTATTAAACTTCTCATTAAATATAATTACTGGTTCCTCTTTCTTCTGTTAGAGGTTGCCAGTTTTATTTATTATTTCGCTTTAATCATTACCAGCAGAGTGTGTATTTCACCTCTGCCAATGGCGTGGCGGGGAAGGTTTATGAAATATCGGGTGGCATCACTTCCTATTTCCACTTGAAGACGGCCAACGAAGACCTGCTCGACCGCAACATGTGGCTGGAGCAGCGGCTTTCGTTTCTGGAAAATGTCTTGAAGGAGAAAGGATTGGACTCCGCCAGGTTGTACAGCATGGAACGGCTTGCTCCTACGGAGTATCAGATATTCAAGGCGAATGTCATAAAGAACAGCTTGAACAAGGCTGACAATTATATCACTTTAGACCGTGGAACAACAGAAGGTATCCGTCCTGAGATGGGAGTTGTAGATGCCAATGGCGTGGTGGGTATTGTGTATAAGACCTCTCCCCATTACTCGTTGGTCATTCCGTTGCTGAACAGCAAGTCAAGCATCAGCTGTAAGATTGTGGGCAGTGATTATTTCGGTTATTTGAAGTGGGAGGGAGGTAATTCCCGTTTTGCCTATCTGAAGGATTTGCCCCGGCATGCCGAATTCAATCTGGGAGATACAGTAGTGACCAGCGGCTATTCCACCGTGTTTCCAGAAGGTGTCATGGTGGGGACGGTGGATGACATGTCTGACTCGCACGACGGGCTTTCGTATCTGTTGAAGATAAAGCTGGCTACGGACTTTGGAAAGGTGAGCAATGTGCGCGTCATTTCCCGCAACGGGCAGGATGAACAAAAGGCATTGGAGTCGAGGGCAGACGAGAAGTGACTAAGAAATTAGGGATTAGGGGTTAAGGATTAGGGATTAATCATCTTTATATCTTATAACTTATACACTCAATAACTTGTAACTCGTAACTTATAACTCATTAGCGTTGTTAATTAATTATCTGCATAAAATAGGATGGTTCATAGGCTTGGTACTGTTGCAGGTGCTGATATTGAACAATGTGCATATTGCAGGATATGCCACTCCATTTCTGTATATCTACTTGATACTGAAGTTTGAGTCGGACACTCCCCGCAATGCGTTGATGTTGTGGGCATTCTTTTTAGGGCTGGCTGTCGACGTCTTTTCCGACACACCGGGATGAACGCTGCCGCTACGGTGTTGCTGGCTTTCTTGCGCCCCACTTTCCTGCGGCTGTTCGTGCCTCGTGACACGCTGGATACACTGGTTCCGGCCATCCGTACAATGGGGATTCTTCCTTTCCTGAAATATCTGGTTGTGAGTGTGCTGATACATCACGGCTTGTTGCTTACCCTCGAATTCTTCTCTTTTGCCCATATTGGTACGCTGTTGTTGAGAATTGCGGCAAGTACCTGCTTACTGTGACCTGCATTATGGCTGTTGAGGGAATAAGAAAGAAAGGATAAAGGGATTAAGGATTAGGAATTGATGAAAGACTATACACTGGAAAAGCGGAAATATGTAATTGGAGCGGCGGCTATTGTCATCGTTCTTATTTACGTGTTCCGGCTGTTCGACCTGCAAATCATGACTGATGACTACAAGAAGAACGCGGACAGCAACGCTTTTCTGAACAAGATACAATATCCATCACGGGGGGCTATCTACGACCGTAACGGTAAGTTGCTCGTGTTTAACCAGCCTGCCTATGATATTACGTTTGTGCCTCGGGAGGTGACGCAGCTGGATACACTCGACCTTTGCAGTGCCTTGAACATTACCCGTGAGCAGTTTGACAAACGGATGAAGGACGTCAAGAACCGCTGGATGAACCCCGGTTATTCCAAATACACCCATCAGGTGTTCATGACGCAGCTTTCTGCCGAAGAGTGCGGTGTGTTTCAGGAGAAGCTGTTCAAATTTCCAGGTTTCTATATTCAGCGGCGTACTATCCGTCAATATACCTATAACTCTGCCGGCCATTTGCTGGGAGACATCGGCGAAGTGTCCAAGAAAGACATTGAGAACGATGACTATTATATTCGCGGAGACTATATAGGCAAGCAAGGCATCGAGAAATCCTATGAAAAGTATCTGCGTGGAGAGAAGGGGGTGGAGATTCTGCTTCGTGACGCTCACGGGCGCATCCAGGGACACTACATGGACGGACAGTTGGACCGTTCCTCCGTACCCGGCAAGAACCTGACGTTGGGCATCGACATTGACCTTCAGATGTTGGGAGAACGACTGCTTCAACACAAAATCGGTGCCATTGTGGCCATCGAACCGGCTACGGGTGAGATACTATGTATGGTTTCCTCGCCTACCTTTGACCCTCATCTGATGATAGGGCGCCAGCGGGGAAAGAACCACCGCCTGCTGCAGATGGACAAGCGGAAGCCTTTGTTGAACCGTGCCATCATGGGAGCTTATCCGCCGGGCTCCACCTTCAAGACGGCGCAGGCGCTGACCTTCCTTCAGGAAGGGATTATCCACGAAGATTATCCGACTTTCCCTTGTGCGCATGGTTTCAATCATAAAGGCCTTCATGTGGGATGTCACGGACATGGTTCGCCTCTGTCGCTGATTCCTGCCATCGCTACCTCTTGTAATTCCTATTTCTGTTGGGGATTGTATCGCATGTTCGGTGATAAAAAATACGGTTCGCCGCAGAATGCCATTACCGTATGGAAAGACCACATGGTATCGCAGGGCTTCGGCTATCGGCTCGGTACCGACCTCCCCGGCGAACAGCGTGGACTGATACCGAATGCAAAGTTCTACGACAAGCTATCGGGGTTCGTGGAACGGTCTGACGGTGATTAGTATCTCCATCGGGCAGGGAGAGATTCTCGCCACCCCGTTGCAGATAGCCAATCTGGGTGCCACCATTGCCAACCGGGGGCATTTCATTACTCCGCACATCGTGAAGGAGATAGAAGACAATGAACTGGACAGCATCTATCGCAATCCCCGTTATCCCACCATCGACCGCGAATATTATGAAATGGTGGTGAAAGGCATGCGTGCCGCTGTAGACGGAAGTACGGGTAGCGCCACTTGCCGCATGGCGGGAGCCATCCTGCCGGGTGTGGAGGTCTGCGGAAAGACGGGCACGGCACAGAACCGCGGCAAGGACCATTCTGTCTTTATGGGCTTTGCCCCGATGGACAACCCTAAGATAGCCATTGCCGTCTATGTGGAGAACGGTGGTTTCGGTGCCACGTATGGCGTACCTATCGGTGCCATGATGATGGACCAGTATCTGCATGGAAAGCTGTCGCCCGAGAATGAGATACGGGCGGAAGAATTCAGTAACCGGGTGATACTTTACGGAGATGAGGAGAGATGATGATGAGGGGTTGGGGATTAAGGATTAGGGGGTAGGGATGAACGGTGAGTGACTTCAATAGTAAATAGTAAATCGTAAAATCGTAAATAAATTGGTGACAAGGAGAGATAGCATATGGAAATCATTGGACTGGGTGACGATTGTCGTTTACCTGCTGCTGATTGTATTCGGCTGGTTCAGTGTCTGTGGGGCGAGTTATGATTATGGTGACCGTGACTTTCTGACTTCTCTACGCGTGCCGGCAAGCAGTTTGTCTGGATTATATGTTCCTTCGGGCTGGGGTTTGTGCTGCTGATGCTGGATGATTCCCTCTATGACATGTTCTCCTACCTTATATATATAGGGCTGATGCTGTTGCTGATTGTCACGATATTCATTGCGCCCGACACGAAAGGGTCGCGGTCGTGGCTCATCCTGGGGCCGGTCAGTTTGCAGCCGGCGGAGTTTGCCAAGTTTGCCACGCGCTGGCGCTTGCCAAGTATATGAGCGCCTACTCGTTTACGATGAAGAATTGGAAAAGCTCCCTTATGTTGGCTTTCCTGATTCTCTTCCCCATGTTGCTGATTATCCTACAGCGGGAGACGGGTTCGGCATTGGTGTACTCTGCATTTTTCCTGATGCTTTATCGGGAGGGAATGCCGGGCGTGGTACTGTTCTCGGGTATATGTGCAGTGGCCTACTTTGTGGTGGGCATCCGTTTTGATGCGGTGATGATTGCCGATACACCGACGCTATCGGGGAATTTGCCGTACTGCTGATGGTACTGCTCTTTGCCGGAGGTATGGTGTGGGTTTATAAAAAGCGTTGGGAACCCACACGGAATATTATCGGCGGTTCGCTGGGAGTGCTGCTCGTGGCTTATCTGATTTCGGAATACGTGGTACCCTTCAACTTGGTGTGGGTGCAGTGGGGGCTTTGTGCACTTGTTGTCGGGTATCTTGTCTTTCTTTCTTTAAGCGAGCGCATTTATCTTATTTTCTGATTGGGCTGTTTGCTTTGGGTTCGATAGGTTTCCTCTACTCCAGCGACTACTTCTTCAATAAAGTGCTGGAGCCCCATCAACAGATACGTATCAAGGTGGTGCTCGGTATGGAAGAGGACCTTGCTGGTGCCGGCTATAACGTGAACCAGTCGAAGATAGCCATCGGCTCCGGGGGGCTGACCGGCAAAGGTTTCTTGAATGGTACGCAGACAAAGCTGAAGTATGTGCCGGAGCAAGATACGGACTTCATTTTTTGCACCGTGGGTGAGGAGGAAGGATTCGTAGGGTCTACGGCTGTACTGTTACTGTTCCTTATTCTTATTTTACGGCTGATTGTCGTGGCCGAGCGGCAGCAATCTCCCTTTGGCCGGGTGTATGGTTATTCTGTGCTTAGTATATTCTTGTTCCATCTATTCATCAATATAGGCATGGTGCTGGGGCTGACCCCCGTCATCGGTATCCCGTTGCCTTTCTTCAGTTACGGAGGTTCTTCTCTCTGGGGATTCACAATCCTGCTGTTTATCTTTCTGCGGATTGATGCGGGACGTAATCGTCGAATTTAGTTATGACCGTTTCCTTGTGGGACATACGAATGGACTTGATTATCATTACATTGCATTTACACATTGTTTACATCGTAATGTAACGGCCGTTACACCGCATTGTAACGTCCTTTACGCTGTATCGTAACGACTTTTACGCTATATTGTAACGCCCTTTACATGCTGGTGTAACGGTCGTTACATCCTGGCGTAAAAGACGTTACGCTATGAGGTAAGAGGGCAAGTTATGATACCCCGCCCGTTTCCGCTTCAAGGAGACGTGAGTGGAGACTGAGGTGGTTGTTAGAAGAAGGTAATAAAGAACAATAGGGAGTTCCTATCTCTTCAGTTTGATGCCGATGTCATTGATTCCTTGCAGCCTTTCGTCCGGTAGCGTATAGGCCACTTTAAAGAGGTAGGTGCCGGGTTTGCCGATTCGAACGCTTCCTGCGGAGACGGCAGTCTGATAGAGACCTCCCCAGCCGTCACCTTTCCAGATTCCTTCTTTGTCCGCGAGGATTAGCTGTATGGTGTCCGTGGGTGACGGAATGGAATCTGCGGTGGTGTAGCAGATGGATAGAGGTAGATTCTGATAGGGGTAGTTGCTTCGGTTACGAACTTCCAAAGACAGTTTGTAGTAGGTCAGTGAGTCGGTGACCTTCACGTCGAAAGAGAGCGTGTCTTCGCGCAGCCAGCCTTCGGTGGGAAGGGATTGGAAGGAATGGTATACAGTCTGTTTGTCGCAAGCGCTCAGCAGGCTTGCGACAAACAGTAGTATGATACCTTTCAGGCAGAGATTCCTATTCTTGAGCTGGTTTGTCATTTTGGGCAGGTCTTTCACCTTGAGGTTTGGGCTTATTGTTACGGGGCGGACGACGGTTGTTATTGTTCCGTTGTTGACGTTCGCCTTGTTGCTGTTCACCTTGTTTGGGTGCTTGCCGGTCTTGTTTCTGTCTCGGTTGCCGGTCTTGCCTGGATTGTTCTCTCTGGTTGTTGGATTGCGGAGCACCCTGCTGCTCACCTCCTTGCGGACGACCGTTTCCACTCTTTTTCTTTCTCTTGTTACGGCTGTTGTTGCTGTTCTCGCCACCGTTGCCGTCACTGCCACTCTTGCCTTTCCGGTTGCGGTCAAAGCGAGTGAGACTCTCTTGTTCCAGCAAGTCCACCGGCTTTTTGGGTTCGGAACGATGGGTTTCTTCTATCAGGCTGTCGGGCTTGATGCCACGTCTGTTCAAACCGATAATCTCGAAGGCGCGTCTGCCGCTGATGGTCACCAGGTTGGCGGGGATGTTCTTGTCGCTTGAGTAGGTTATCTGGTTGCTCAGAATGTCGGCTTTGAAGAAGAAGAACTCACCGTCTTTGGTCTCTAAGGTAATCTCGCGTGAGGGCAGGCGTTTCTGTGCTTCCACGTAGCAGTCTACTTCGTAGTTGAGGCAGCACTTCAGTTTGGCGCATTGTCCGGCAAGCTTCTGCGGATTCAGTGAAATGTCCTGGAAGCGCGCCGCGCTGGTGGATACCGATACGAAGGAGGTCATCCAGGTGGCGCAGCACAGCTCGCGTCCGCAGGGACCGATACCGCCGATGCGTCCGGCTTCCTGGCGGGCACCAATCTGTTTCATCTCGATACGCACGCGGAAAGCGTCGGCAAGTATCTTGATGAGCTGGCGGAAGTCCACCCGTTCGTCGGCTATGTAGTAGAAGATGGCCTTGTTGCCGTCTCCCTGATATTCCACGTCTCCAATCTTCATGTTGAGGTTGAGGTCCAGGGCTATCTGACGCGAGCGTATCATGGTGGAGTGTTCACGGGCTTTTGCCTCGTTGTACTTCTCCATATCCACAGGCTTCGCCTTGCGGTAGATGCGTTTGATGTCTGCCTCAGACTTGATATTGGCTTTCTTCATTTGCAGCGGCACGAGACGTCCGGTCAGGGTCACCACACCGATATCATGTCCGGGGGTGGCTTCTACGGCTACGATGTCGCCTTTCTCCAGAGGTATCTTGTTGCTGTTGCGGAAATATCCCTTGCGGGTATTCTTGAACTGAACCTCTACCAGCTCGCTCTCATCGGCATTGCCCGGAATGTCTGCCAGCCAGTCGTAGGTGTTCAGTTGCTTGTCCTGCCTGCCGCAACTCTTGCAGCAGAGACCTCCGCTTCCGTTATGTAGTTTAAATTCCATCATCTATTTATTTACTATTTGACTATTTACTATTTGACTATTTACTATTTACGATTTGATACTTTGCATTTCATTATTTTGCCACTTTTCATTGTTTCAATAAACAAATCATTTTGAGAGAGAAGTCGAAAAACACCATGCGGGCGTTTACGTTCTGCTCGATGTGGCGTTGCGCTTCACTTAGTTCGTCCATGATACCCATGACGTTCCGTTCGTTGACAAAGGGGGCGAAACGGGTGGCGAAGTTCTGTTCGGGCAGCGTCATGTAGTTCATCTCCTTGCGGTGCAGGTTGTAGATGAAGTTCTCGCGGGTCATGCGCTGGCAGTAGTCCAGGAAGTTCTTCTGCCGTTCGCGTCCCATGGCAGCAAGCTGCTCGCTCCATTGTTTCATTTCCCGTATCTTGCGCTGGTAGGAGAGTCGCATCAGGCTGACAAAGAGGTTGAAGAACAGTTCGTTCTCTTCGTTCAGATGGATGGTCTCCAATGCTTTGATGAAGTCTCCGTTTGCCAGATGGGCTATCGTCTCGCTGTCGCGGGGCTGCACTCCGTACTTCTGCTGCAGGGCTTCGGCTATGTCGGCTTCTTCAATCTTGGGAATGTTGAAGCGCTGCGTGCGGCTGAGGATGGTGGGCAGTATCATTTCCGGAGCTTCGGAGATGAGGAGGAATATCGTTTTCTCGGGTGGCTCTTCCAGCAGTTTCAGCAGCTTGTTGGCGCATACTTCATGCAGCTTTTCGGGTAGCCATACGATGGTGACTTTGTAACCTCCTTCACTGGATTTCAGACTCAGCTTGCGGGTTATCTCGTCGCTTTCCTTGGCATAGATGATGGCTTGTCCGTTTTCGGCATCCATCTCGTTCAGCCAATGTTCAGTCCGAAGTAGGGGCTGTTCAGCAGCAGGTGCCGCCAGTTGGCGATATAGTCGTCGCAGACTTCCTTTTTCCCTTTGGCACTCTTGACGATAGGGTATACGAAGTGTACGTCCGGGTGCACCAACTTGTTCCATTTCACGCAGGAGGGACAAGTACCGCAGGCATCGGTTTCCGTCCGGTTGGGACAGCAGATGTAGCGGGCATAGGCAAGTGCCAATGGGAGTTTTCCTACTCCGGCAGGGCCACAGAAAAGTTGTGCGTGGGGAATACGTCCTTCCTGCACTTCTTGTATCAGCTTTGTTTGGCTGCCTCTTGGCCTATTATGTCCTTGAAACTGAACACGGGTTAATTAGTTATAAGTTATTACTTGTGACACTGCCAGTTGTCAATTGTCAACTATCGATTATCTATTGTTTAGTAGATTTGTTTGGCTACTTCCCTGATGCTGTCTGTGGCTCCTACCGAGTAGAAGTGGAGGCTTGGGACGCCATGGGCTATCAGCTCTTTGCACTGCTGCACGCACCATTCGATACCCACTTGCTGAGCTTCCGCATCGGTGTTGCACTTCAGAACCTCTTGGGTCAGTTCCTCGGGCAAGTCTACCTTGAACGTCTTGGGTATTATGCTGAGTTGTGACAGCTTCTTGAAGGCTTGATGCCCGGGATAATCGGGATGGTGACACCGGCTTGACGGGCACGTTCCACGAAGTCGAAATATTTCCGGTTGTCGTAGAAGAGCTGGGTCACGGCATACTCTGCACCCATTTCCATTTTTTTCTTCAGCCAGTAGATGTCTGTATCCATGTTGGGGCTTCTTCATGCTTTTCCGGATAGCACGCCACACCGTATGAAAACGGGGTATTGGTAACTTTCATCTCGGAGCCGTCCACAAAAATACCTTTATTGAAGTTGTTGATTTGCTCTTGTAGTTCGACGGCGTGGTGGTAACCGTTGCCCACGGGGATAAAAGAGGATTCGTGCTTTGCCTTGTCGCCACGAAGCACCAGCAGGTCGGTGATGCCGAGGAATTGCAGGTCGAGCAGCACGTACTCCGTCTCCTCGCGGGTGAAGCCGCTGCAAAGGATGTGCGGCACCATGGTGATGTTGTACTTGTTCTGGATGGCAGCAGCTACGGCTACGGTGCCGGGGCGGCGGCGCAGGCGGTTTCGCTGGAACAATCCGTTGCCGAGGTCTTTGTACACGTACTCGCTGCGGTGCGTGGTGATGTTGATGTATTTGGGGTCGAATTCCCGTAACGTATCTATGGTTTGATACAGCTTTTCGATGCCCGTACCTTTCAGTGGTGGCAATATTTCAAAGGAAAAAGCTGTTTTTTCGTTACTGTTTATCAGGTCGATTACTCTCATTTCTCTTTCGTTATCTTTGTCCGATTGGCAAAAATCTTGCACATTGGGAACAAAAATACAAAAAAGAAATGAGAAATGCCGAAATTGCCGGCTATTCTTTTATACAGCGGATGGAAAGAGCTTTATAGTAGGGCTTGCCGGTGACATGGGCAGCGCTTGATACAAACTCGTCGCTTTCGCCGAGAAAATAAATGGTGCTTTCCGAAAGGGTATGCTTTGTATGATCCCAACTCCAAAAGGCGGTCATTTTATTGGGGCTGTTGTGTCCTTTGTTGTACCACATTCCTACCGGGAAAGCATTGAACCGGGTATGGTTGTTGACGGGGCAACTTCACCGGATACCATTGCCTGCCATTCTCCTGCTTTTAGTATGGAGGCATCGTTGCCGGTGTAGTTTTTCAGCTGTTCCCAGTCTGCATCCGATGGAATTTTCCAGCCCTCGGGAGCCAGCTCTCCTGCCAGTATGGATTCTCCATTGTAAAAATAAATGTCATATTTGTCCGGCTTGTAATATCCGGCTTTGTCTGTTCCCAAGTCACTCTGTTTTTTCAAGGGAGCTCCGTCACGGTAGGTGGTGGCATGGAGCTCTTTACCCATCCAGTATTGGGCTCCAATCTTGACAATGGGGTATTCGGTAGACACTCCTTTTCTGATGTCTCGAAGGGTGTAGCATGCCACATTCACTTTGATGGCGTTTTCCGGTTTATCCAGAAGTAGCTTATGGTTATTGTCTATATAGAGCTTGTCTATGCCGGTATATTCCCCTTTAGTGTAGGTAAATCCATAGTCGTCTGTATTCCAGCTTATTCTTCCTCCGCAGATGGTGTCTTTACGGTCTGCAAGCTGTAGGATGACTCCATTGCTCAGGTCGGTCTTTTCATTTTCGCCTATGGGATAGGCTATAACGGCTCTGGAAGTCAATGACGCTGATTTGAGATATTCCTTGCAGACTTCTGCAATGGGTATCCCTTCGTGATAAATTCTGTACACATTTGAAAGAGAAAAGGAGAGAGCGGAGATATGTATGGCAGTGTAATCTTCCATATTGTCGGTGTCGATGGGAGGGAGGCTGCTCCATTCCTTGATTTTTCCGGCAAAACTGCTCAGTACGTTGCTGTTGCTCTGCATGGCTGATATGTTAATGATACATTGCGTGCTGCTACTCATTTCCACTTCGGGTATTGCACAACTGTATATACGTCCGCTCCACTCCATAATGAAGGATTGCTTGCCATCATTTATCGTTTGGGGTATGATGATGAATTCCTTGCCGGTAAGTTTGTTGTCTTTGACGCTCCATTCGCCGGAGGCTATGATGTCTTGTGTCCCCGTAAGATTACTGAAAGTCCCGTCTTCCAGATTATAATCGGCCGAGGTCTTGAGCCCGGTTGCGATGATACGCGGATTGGCTTTCAGCAAATCATTGGCAGAGTTGCTTGCGTCGGGTGTCAGAGAGATTGCCAGTTTGGACAGCTTGTGTTGGAACTCCAGGGTTACAGATTTGGTTTTACTGGTGATTCCTTGCGCTTTAGCTACCAAGAAGTCACTTTGTGCGCGGTTTTTCTCATTGCTCTGGTCTATCTGCACAGATACGGGAAGAACGGGTGTACCGGCAGCTACCCCTTCGGTTTGGTAAGGGTGGTAACTGATAAAGTCCAGTGACACATCTCCTTCCGGATAGAATACTGTCTTTTTGGGAACTAGTGTGGAGCCTTCCGTATATTCCAGGGCCAGATTGTCAATATACCGTTTTCCCTTGATGGAGCCGGAGGAAGTGGTTGCAAACAAGCCCATTCTGTCTCCTTTTTCAAAGGCGGTGTTTGTGACCTTGGTACTGGCCTTTTCCATTTTGATAGAGAACGTGATAGGTGTCGTCCCTTCCTCGATTTCCGCTTCTGATTCTTCGTCAATCCGGTTCACACAAGCTGTATTCCCTAAGGACATGCAGCAGAATAAAGAGGCAGCCAAGACTCCTCTTGCAAGAATAAGTTTTTTCATTGTATTATTATTGTGGGGCAACGGTTTTTCCGCTTTCCCAATTATACTCAATGAACCTTGTCTTAAAAATGTGGATTTAGCAGAGCTATAACCGGTATGGAAAAGTCTTTTACGCTTTTGGATGCTAATTATCAGTATCACGCTTGATGCCGCAGTGCTTTTTAATCTTATTTTTTAATAACTTTTAATAGGTTTCGGGTACAAATGTAATTAAACGTGTTAAATGAAGAGGGATAAATCGATAAAACTTTTATAATTTATTTATCACACTCTGATTTTTTGCCTAACTTTACACGCTAAAATCGTAGACAGTAATAAGTTAAACCATAGATATAAACTCATGCCTTTAAATTTACCCGATAAACTACCCGCTATCGAGTTGCTGAAAGAGGAGAATATTTTTGTCATTGACAATTCCCGGGCAACCCAGCAGGATATCCGTCCGCTGCGTATCGTGATTCTGAACTTGATGCCGCTAAAGATTACAACGGAAACGGACCTGGTGCGTCTGCTTTCCAATACTCCGCTTCAGGTGGAAATCTCGTTCATGAAGATAAAAAGCCATACTTCCAAGAACACTCCGATAGAACACATGAAAACATTCTATACGGATTTCGACAAGATGCGCGGTGAAAAGTACGATGGCATGATTATCACCGGTGCTCCGGTAGAGCAGATGGATTTTGAGGAGGTGACTTATTGGGATGAGATTACTGAAATCTTCGACTGGGCGCGTACGCATGTCACCTCTACGCTCTACATCTGCTGGGCGGCGCAGGCAGGGCTCTATCATCATTATGGAGTGCCGAAGTATGCACTGGATAAGAAGATGTTCGGTATCTTTGAACATCGTACCTTGCAACCGTTGCATCCCATTTTCCGTGGATTTGATGATATGTTCTATGTGCCGCATAGCCGCCACACGGAAGTGCGCCGGGAAGATATACAGAAGGTTCCGGAATTGACGCTGCTTTCCGAGTCGGAGGATGCTGGTGTATATATGGCGGTGGCCCGTGGAGGGCGTGAGTTCTTCGTGACCGGCCATTCGGAATACTCCCCGCTGACATTGGATACAGAGTATCGCCGTGACTTGAATAAGGGCCTGCCCATTGAGATACCCCGTAACTACTATGTGGACGATGACCCGGACAAAGGAGTGCTGGTGCGTTGGCGTGCCCATGCCAATCTGTTGTTCTCCAATTGGCTGAATTATTTTGTATATCAGGAGACGCCGTATAATATTAATGAAATAGGGTGAGTTACTCGTAACTAAACGATGATAAAGCAACGTAAAATAGAGCTGCTGGCTCCTGCCAAGAATTTGGAGTGTGGCATAGAAGCTGTGAATCATGGGGCAGATGCGGTATACATCGGTGCACCCAAGTTCGGTGCGCGTGCGGCTGCTGTCAACTCTTTGGAGGATATTGCCGCTTTGGTGGAGCATGCCCATCTGTATAATGCCCGTATCTATGTGACGGTCAATACCATTCTGAAAGAAGAAGAGCTGAAAGAGACGGAGAGGATGATTTGGGAGCTGTACCGCATCGGTGTGGATGCACTGATTGTACAGGATATGGGGATTACGCGGTTGAATTTGCCGCCCATTCCGTTGCATGGCAGTACGCAGATGGATAACCGTACGCCGGAGAAAGTACGTTTCCTTGCCGATGCCGGTTTCCGTCAGGTGGTGTTGGCACGCGAACTTTCTTTGCAGGAGATACGCGGTATCCATGAGGCGTGTCCCGACGTGCCGCTCGAAGTCTTTGTACACGGGGCTCTTTGCGTCAGTTATAGCGGGCAGTGCTATGTCAGCCAGGCTTGTTTCGGACGGAGTGCCAACCGGGGGGAATGTGCGCAATTCTGCCGTTTACCCTTCAGTCTGGTAGATGCCGATGGCAAGACCATTGTGCGTAATAAGCATCTGCTTTCTTTGAAGGACCTCAACCAAAGCGAGGTGTTGGAAGAACTGCTGGATGCCGGAGCCACTTCGCTGAAGATAGAAGGCCGCTTGAAGGATGTGACCTATGTGAAGAATGTGATGGCGGCTTACCGTAGGAAGCTCGATGCCATTTTTGCCCGTCGCAAGGAATATGCCCGTGCTTCTTCGGGCACCTGCCGTTTCGATTTCCAGCCACAGTTGGACAAGAGTTTCAGCCGCGGTTTCACCCATTATTTCCTGCAAGGAAGGGGAGGGAGATCACTTCGTTCGATACGCCCAAATCTTTGGGAGAGGAGATGGGCACTTTGAAGGAACAGCGCGGGGGATATCTCACGGTGGCAGGCGTAAAGCCTTTCCACAACGGAGACGGTGTCTGTTTTCTTGATGAGCAGGGACATTTGCAAGGTTTCCGCATCAACCGGGTGGATGGTAACAAACTCTATCCGGCAGGGGAAGTGCCTCGCATCAAACCTCGTACACGGCTTTATCGCAATTTCGACCAGGAGTTTGAACGTATCCTTACCCGTAAATCCTCCGAACGCAAAATCGGTGTTTGTTGGGAGTTGGCAGATACTTCTTTCGGGTTTAGCCTGACGGCTGCGGACGAGGATGATAACCGCGTGACGCTCTCTTTCCCTTATCCGAAAGAGTTGGCACGTACACCGCAGGTGGATAATCTGCGTAATCAGCTGGGCAAGTTGGGGAATACTCCTTTTGAGATAGCAGGATATTTGTCTGAAGATGCTTCGGGCATCAGGCTCAATCTTTCTGCTAACTGGTTCCTTCCTGCTTCTGCGGTGGCGGACTGGCGCCGGCAGGTGATAGATAAGCTGATTGCGGCTCGGCGTGTTACTTATCGTCGTGAGCTGGCTGTTTGGAAACCGACCAGCCATGCTTTCCCGGCTACTTCGCTGACCTATCTGGGTAATGTGATGAACGGTGCTGCCCGGAGTTTCTACCGTGAGCACGGGTTGTCGTCCATAGCACCTGCTTACGAGGCACAAGCGGTTCCGGATGCTGTACTCATGTTCTGCAAACATTGCCTGCGTTTCAGTATGGGATGGTGTCCCACCTATCAGAAAGGACATTCTCCTTATAGGGAACCTTATTATTTGGTTGGGACGGACGGCAAGCGTTTCCGCTTGTCTTTTGATTGCAAGAATTGCCAGATGAAAGTCATTGCTCATGAAGAGCCGCTTTAATGAAGGATGAAGAATGAGGAATTACTAATAAAGACTTGAAAATGAGGAGTGAGGAACGGGCACATAATGAAAGGCTGGCAAATGACCGGTACCGGGAAGCGGGCAGGGACAAACATCCTTTGCGTTCACTGCGTTCCCTCCTATTCTGCATTCTTTATTTTTCATGCTTCATTGCTTTAGTTTCCTGCCATTATTCCCGTCCTAATCTTGAAGATGAACATCTGTCTAAGGAGACGCGTGATTCGCTGGCCTATCTTTTTGAGCGGCATTATACTTGGAATACCAATCTGGAAGTGCTGGCAGATTCTGTGAATTTGGCTTGTCTGCCCGTGAAGGACTGCTATAATATGCTTTATCGGGGAGACCGCGTGGTGGTTGCCGAGTTCGCCATCCATCCTGCCGACAGTGTGGATAGTGTATGGGTGAAGCTTGCCCATTCGCAGGAAGTGCAGGGTTGGTTGCGGGAGTCCGAAATGATGCATGCCTTTGTTCCTACAGACAGCATTTCGCAGGCCATCTACTTGTTCAGTGATACCCATGCCTCTTATTTTATCATTATTTTTGCCTTGTTTGTGGCAGTCTGGCTGTTCCGGGCTTTTCGGCGCAAGCAGTTGAGGATGGTGTACTTTAATGATATAGACAGTCTCTATCCGTTGTTGCTATGTCTGCTGATGGCGTTCTGTGCCACTATTTACGAATCTATACAAGTGTTTGCGCCGGAGACGTGGCAACACTTCTATTTTAATCCTACCTTGTCGCCGTTCAAGGTACCGCTTGTGCTTTCTGCTTTTCTGATGGGTATCTGGCTGTTTATAGTGGTGTTGCTGGCGGTACTCGACGATTTGTTTCGCCAGTTAAGTCCGGCGGCGGCCGTATTCTATCTGTTGGGGCTGGCCTCCTGCTGCATCTTCTGTTATTTTTTCTTTATCCTGACTACATCTATCTACGTCGGATACTTGTTTTTGACCGCTTTTGTATGGGTATTCCTCAAAAGGCTTCGCATTTCGCTGCTGGCTTCACGCTATCGTTGCGGCAGATGCGGGCAGAAACTGAGGGAGAAGGGAGTCTGCCCGCATTGCGGAGCTATCAATGAATAAAAAAGCTTTGTAACTTTTCCATATTCAGTAGGAAAATGTAACTTTGTAGTTGAACTTTTAAAAGGAGGAATTGATTATGAGTAGTTTGGAGTTGGAAGCCGGAAAATTGGAGTTGATTCGTGAGATAGTCAATATCAATAGCAGTACTGCATTGGAGAGCCTCAGAAAATATATGAAGGAGGTTTTGAATAAGAATAGTCATTCCATTCCGACAGCGGCAGATAGCAAATTGCTGACTAAGCGTATGCTTGCAAAGTATGCCGGTAGTTGGAAGGACAATCGTGATTCTGATGAAATCAATGATGATATATATGCATCACGCCTTTCTCGAAAAGAAGAAAACTTTAGCCCCTTTGACGAATGAAACGATATTTGCTTGATACTAATATTTGTGTTCGCTTCATGCGTCAGAAATTTGGAGTAGACGAACATATTGAAAAGGTGGGCTGGGAACATTGTTGCATTTCGGAGGTTACGGTAGCAGAGTTGTTGTTCGGTGCAGAGCGAAGTAATAATGTGGAGAGAAACTTGCAGCTTGTTACTGATTTCTGCCAAGATATCAAGGTAATACCTTTGTCCTCGGCTTTATGTTGTTATGCCCGGAGTAAGGCTGCCTTATATAGTCAAGGAACTCCCATTGAGGATTTGGACTTATTTATAGGATGTACAGCGGTGGCTAACCAAATGATAATGGTTACTGAAAACAAGAAACATCTGGAAAGAATACCTAATATTGAAATTGAAAACTGGGTACATAGAGGATAACTTCTCCTCTGTCAGATAGAAACATAGAAACGGTCTCGGGTATGCAATGTGTAAGTACCCGAACGACCGTTTCTATTTTCCTTTACTTTCGGAGGGACAAAGCTCTCCAATCAGAACCTGCACCTCAACTCTATTCCCGCCTGCACAGGCCGTCCTTTCTGCATAAATCCGTTCCCCATACTCTCAAAATAGAACGAAGCATACTCTTTGTCCAGTGCATTGCGCACCCAGAAATCAATCTGTCCATGTCCTTTCTGGAAGCTGATGCGTCCGTTCAGCGTGTCGTAGAAGGCTTGACTCACGGTATTCTTCTCGGTCCAGTAGATGCGTCCGGCACCGGTGTAGTTGGCGTTCAGCTGGATGCGGTCCAGCCAGTGCCCCGGACGGATGCGGAAGATGTACTGACCGCCCACGTTCATGGTATGCTTGGGAACAAAGTACGTACTTGCCGTTGTAGCTGATTTCCTGAAGCTCCCCATTCACTTTCTCGTTGGTGATGTAATCCTTAAAGGTGGCATAGGTATAACCATAACTTGCATTCAGCGTGAAGTCCGTAGCAACGGCAGCCGTCAAGGCAACCTCTGCCCCCTGGCTGCGGCTTTTGCCGGCATTTGCCGTTTCGCGTCCCAGTCCGCTTGGGGCGAAGCGTGAAATCTGCTGGTCGCGGGTTTCCAGCCAGAAGATGGCGGCGTCGGCATGCAGACGTCCGTCCAGCAGATTCAAGTGTGTTCCTATTTCGTAGTTCCAGGTCTGTTCGGGCTTGTAGACGGTGGCGGATTTTGCATCCGGATTCTCTCCCGCATCGGGGAAGTATTTGCCCACCAGCTCTTTGTAGGCATCCGGCACGTTGCATAATCGCCTCTTTGCTTTGTCGCATCATGTCATTCTTCAAACTGGATTGCAGCAAGTCGGAGAACATCTGCACGTTGTAGCCTCCCGAACGGTAACCTTTGCTGACCGTAGCGTAAACATTTCCTCTGTTTCGCGCAAAGTCATACTGCAAAGCAAACTTGGGCAACAGCTGAAGATAATCCTTATCAATGTTTCCTTGGTAGCGCGACTCTACGGTCAGCGCCGTCTCCGGCATCATCTCTATTTCGCGGATGACGACGTCGCCCCGCTTCATTTCTCCCTTGATGCCCACCTTGTAGTCCAGGCTGGTGCCGGAGTTGTAATCCATCTTCATACGCTCATAATCCAGGCGTAACCCGGCAGTGAACGACACTCCTTTCAGCCCGAATAAATCTCTGAAGGTGGATTGATGAAAGAGTGCCCCATTCAGCAGCGGAGTGTCGAAACTGCCCCCGATGGGCATGGTCCGGCTGCTGATGCCCAGTGAGGGCAGGATATTCATGCTCATGGACGGTCCCATCTCTACTTGTATTTGCGATGGGATGACACTGCCCAACATCTGGTTCAGCATCCCCATTCCGGCTTCCCTGAAAGTGACGGGAGCTTCCGTATTCAGCCATTGGTAGAAGCCGAAGGCGCCGGTGGTCCATTGCCAGTGGCTGCCGCTTTTACTCTTCAAGATGATTTCCTCGCTCAGTGCGTGGGAGCGTTGTTTCTGTTGCAGGGTATAGATGTCGTTGGCGGTGAAGTCTTGGTCTATGTCCATGCAGTCCTTTAGAAACTGGTAGCCGGTGACCATGCTCAACGTGAAGTGCTGTGCCTGGTATTCCAGGTTCAGACCCGTGTTCAGCAGGTTGCGGTAGTAGTTGCTACGGGCGTTATTGGAGATTTTTCCGATGTAGGGCTTCAGCGGCTCGCTCTGTGCTTCGGGGGCCAGGCTGCTTGGTAGAAATACGGGTAGCCACCCTGGTCGCTGTATTCGTAGTTGATGTTTAGGTCCACCTTCCAGTTGTCCGAGGGGAGGTAGATGGCGCGGATGCGTCCACCTGCCGATTGCCCCTTGTCCGCTTTCTCGTCCCTCACCGTGTTGCGGAAGAATCCTCCTTGATAATCGTAAAAACCTCCGGTGGAAAAGGCGAACCGTTCCGAAAGGCGGTGATAGTGGGTCAGCGAGGTATTATAGGCATTGTACGTACCTGCCCCATGCGGAAGTCCGTCCCCTGGTAGGAGAAGGGCGATTTGGTGTGCACCTTAATCAATCCGCCCATGGCATTGCGCCCGTAGAGCGTGCCCTGCGGACCGCGTAGCACGTCGATGCGCTCTACGTCGGCATAGCTGAAGTCGAAGGCTGACTTGTCTATATAAGGTATATTGTCTACATAAGTCCTACGGAGGGAGTGTTGATGCGCGAGCCGATGCCGCGGATATAGACTGCCGAAGTCAGTCGCGAGCCGTAGTCGGGGATAAACATATTGGGCACTACGGATGTCAGATTCTTGATGGAGTTCACCTGTGCGTTCTGCATGTCCTGCTGCGAAAGCAGGGTGACGGCGGCGGGCTGCTCGCGCAGTTTCCGGTTTTCTTTGGGGGCGGCAATGACGGTTATTTCCTCTACATCCACCACTTTCAAGGTGTCTGCCTCTTCGGCAAGTACGTTGCCGGTTGCCAGGAGGCAGAAGATACCGGTCAAAATTCTATATCTATTCATAAACTGGTTTTTTAGCGCCTGCAAAGTAAAGGGGATTCTTGCGGAAGGGGACAATCCTCATTTATTAGGGATTTCGTTCCTGGAAGTCTAAATTCTTAAATCGTTCCATCATGCGGGAAAATATCGTTCCTCCGTGGGGTAAAAATCGTTT
>ENA-OQCK01000282-OQCK01000282.1-human-gut-metagenome-genome-assembly--contig:-NODE-282-length-30087-cov-20.074800_pt1 | contig 30087 bp, 41 predicted proteins | sample MGYA00242498_ERZ504578 | MGnify/ENA primary metagenome ERZ504578 (study PRJEB26092, sample SAMD00036229) | human gut metagenome | host: Homo sapiens | study: EMG produced TPA metagenomics assembly of...
CTTAGTTGGGCAACTAAGTTTAAGTTACTTTGTCTTTGAAGCTAACTTAAATACATCCCTTGCTTGAGGGTACTTCAAAATAGTAAATATCTCTTCGCACAGCCATCTTTATGGCACGAGCCAAAGCTTTGAAAATACCTTCTATTTTATGATGCTCATTCTGCCCCTCGGCTTTGATATTTAAATTCATACGAGCTGCATCACTCAATGATTTAAAAAAATGAGGAAACATCTCGGTAGGCATCTCCCCTATTTTCTCTCGATGAAACTCAGCATCCCATACTAACCATGCTCTACCGCCAAAATCCAAAGCTACCCGACAAAGACAATCATCCATGGGCAAGCAATATCCGTAACGCTCAATGCCACGCTTGCTGCCCAATGCCCGATAAATACATTCACCCAAAACAATGGCAGTATCTTCAATAGTATGATGTTCATCCACTTCCAAATCACCTTTTACTTTAATGGTAAGATCAATACCACCATGTTTTCCAATCTGTTCCAACATGTGATCAAAAAAACCAATACCTGTAGAAATATCACACTTTCCGCTGCCATCTAAATTTAAGCTGATATAAATATCCGTTTCCTTCGTAGTACGACGGACCTCCGCTATACGTTCTCCGGCAAAAAGAAATTCAGCGACCTTATCCCAATCTGTAGTAACCAGTACACAATAGGATTCCAGTTCTTTTTCTTTCAGAATATCCATATTATCTTGCAGCAAGATAGCCTTACATCCCATATTTTTAGCCAGTTCCACATCTGTAACACGGTCACCAATAACAAAACTGTTAGCCAAATCATAATCACCGGTAAGATATTTTCCCATCATTCCTGTTCCAGGCTTGCGTAGGCACATGGTCTTCCGGAAAACTGCGGTCTATCAAGATATCATCAAAAGTGATACCTTCCCCCTCCAATGTCTTCAACACTAGGTTGTGCACCGGCCAAAAGGTATCCTCAGGAAAAGAAGAAGTACCGAGGCCATCTTGATTGGTAACCATCACAAATTCAAAGTCGAGCTTACTGCGGATAAATCCCAAATTACGAAATACCTTAGGATAAAACTCCAATTTATGGAAAGAATCCAATTGGTAATCAACCGGTGGCTCGATAACCAACGTACCGTCACGATCTATAAACAACGCTTTCTTCATATTTCAACATTCATAATTCTTCAATGCTTCCAACAACATATCATTCTCCGGACGTGTACCAATAGTCACACGCAAACAATCACGACATAAAGAAATATTGGTACGGTTACGCACTATGATACCTTTACCTACCAAATAATTATATATTTTCTTGGCATCTGTCACTTTAGCTAGAAAAAAATTAGCATCCGTAGGATAAATTTTCTCACAACAAGGCAGTTCTACAAATTCATTGACCAAACGCGTCCGTTCTTCCAATAACGACTTTACCCAACGTTCTACCTCATAATGCCGATGCAACATCATAACAGCCTCTTTCTGTGTCAGCAGATTCACATTATACGGATATTTAATCTTACTGAAAATAGAGATGATTTCTTTAGACGCAAAGGCCATGCCCAAACGAATGGCAGCACATCCCCATGCCTTAGAAAAAGTCTGGAAGACAATCAAATTAGGATATTTATCTAAATCGGCAAGGAAAGACGGCGCATCAGAAAAATCGGAATAGGCCTCGTCTATAATCACCAATCCCTGAAAAGTATCCAGCAATTTTTCCATTTCCCTACGATCCAGGTTATTACCGGTTGGATTATTGGGCGAGCAAAGAAAAACCAGTTTGGTGTGATCGTCTGTTGCCGCCAATAGTTTGTCAGCACTGAACTGATAGTTTTCATCCAACAACACCTTACGATATTCTACATCGTTGACATCGGCACACACCTGATACATACCATAAGTAGGGTCAATAGCCGCTACATTATCCACCCCCGGAATACAGAACGCGCGATATACCAAGTCAATAGCCTCATCACTGCCGTTTCCCAGAAAGATCGTATCGGGGTCTACCTTTTTAATAGGAGCTATCATATTCTTCAGTTCCCGCTGCATAGGATCAGGATAACGGTTATTAGGTGTATTGTACGGATTCTCATTGGCATCCAGAAAAACAGATGCCTCCGCTCCATTATATTCGTCACGTGCCGATGAATAGGGTTTCAAAGCCCAAATATTCGGGCGCGTCAATTCTTTCAAATCTTTCATCTTTATACTGTTTTTAATCTTACGGTTACTGCATTCTTATGCGCACCCAGTTGTTCATTAGCCGCCATCACCTCAATAGCAGGACCGATATTCTGAATACCCTCACCATTAATCTCCTGAAAAGTGATTTTACGGATAAAACTATCCAGGCTCACCCCACTATACGCTTTGGCGTAACCATTGGTAGGTAAAGTATGATTGGTTCCGGATGCATAATCACCGGCACTCTCCGGAGTAAGTGAACCTAGAAATACAGATCCGGCATTGACAATACGCTCTGCCAGTTCCATATAATCCTTGGTCTCGATAATCAAATGCTCGGGAGCATATTCATTCGTCAGAGCAATTGCCTCATCCATATCCCTCACCAAAATCAATTTGCTGTTTGCCAACGACTTTTCGGCTATTTTCCATCTGGTAAGCAAAGCCAACTGGCGTTGTACCTCATACTCCACCTCCTTCATTAATTTCTCAGAAGTAGTTATCAGCATGGCCTGACTATCAACTCCATGTTCCGCCTGTGAAAGCAAATCGGCTGCCACAAATACAGGATTAGCCGTCTCGTCGGCCAGCACTTCGACTTCAGAAGGGCCGGCAGGCATATCTATCGCAACATCCCGCAAAGAAACCTGCTGCTTGGCAGCCGTTACATATTGGTTACCCGGACCGAAAATTTTATAAACCTTAGGCACACTTTCCGTTCCGTATGCCATAGCAGCGATGGCCTGCACCCCTCCTGCTTTGAATATTTTATTTACTCCGGCCAATTTTGCCGCATACAAGATAGCAGGATGAACCTTTCCTTCTTTATCAGGAGGAGTACAAAGTACGATTTCCTTGCAACCTGCAATCTGTGCCGGAGTAGCCAACATCAATACGGTAGAAAATAAAGGCGCCGTGCCTCCGGGAATATACAAGCCACCTTTTCAATAGCAACAGCCTTCTGCCAACAAGTTACACCAGATACAGTCTGCACCTTTTTCCCTTCAAATCGCTGAGAATTATGAAAAGTATGAATATTTTTCTGTGCCAGCATAATAGCTGCCTTCAATTCAATAGGTACCTCCTTTTCCGCTTCAGCAATTTCCGTTTCAGTAACCCCCAGTAAGTCCAGTTTCACCTTATCAAAACGTTCTTCATATTCCCTCACCGCTTTATCTCCTTCCGTCTTCACTTTATCCAGCACTTCTTTAACCGTATCGCGCAGCTGTCTGTATTTAATGCCGGACGACGGAGAATTTCCACCCAGTCTTTCTTTTCAGGATATATTATTTTCTTCATACATGTATTCTTTTATAAGTTTACAAATCTCGCCTGACGTATGGACCGGCTATAATATCATTTTCTCAATGGGCAATACCAAAATACCTTCCGCGCCCAATGCCTTCAGTTTTCCGATGATCTCCCAAAAACGTTTCTCGTCAAGCACTGTATGTACCGAACTCCATCCTTCTTGTGCCAATGGCATCACAGTAGGACTCTTCATACCCGGCAGCACTTCGATAATTTCTTCCAAACGCTCTGTCGGAGCATTCATCAAGACATATTTCTTGTCTTCGGCAGCTTTCACCGCTTCAATACGGAACAAGAGTTCATTCAAAATCTCTTTCTTCTCCTCAGACATATTCTTATTGCCTATCAGCAATGCCTCACTTTTCATAACCACTTCCACTTCCTTCAAGCTATTGCTTACCAAAGTCGATCCCGAACTTACAATATCAAAAATAGCATCTGCCAAACTGATTCCCGGAGCAATCTCTACCGAACCGGTAATGACATGAATATCAGAATGAATACCATTCCGTTCCATGAAATCTTTCAAAATGCCGGGATAAGAAGTCGCAATCTTGCGTCCTTCAAACCAAGACAAACCCGGATAGTCCACATCTTTAGGTATAGCCAATGACAAACGGCACTTGCTGAATCCCAAACGTTTAATCACCTCAGCGTCTTCTTTTCTCTCTACAAACTCATTCTCGCCTACAATCCCTAAATCAGCCACTCCACCAGCCACCGACTGAGGAATATCATCATCGCGAAGAAAAAGAACTTCGATAGGAAAATTAGATGACTGTACTAAAAGAATTCTTTTAGAAGCGGAGATTTTAATATCCGCCTCTTGTAATAATGCCATTGTCTCTTCAAACAAACGGCCTTTTGACTGTACTGCAATTCTAAGCATGATTCTATCTGTTTTTAATTATTAACCGGCAATAAAAAGGGCTTACCGTTTTCGGCAAGCCCTATATCATTATACTACAATATCACCTTAGCCCACCGAATTATTCGTTAGGAAAATGATGATGATGTGTAGCAGTTCTAACCATAGTCTTTTCTTTTTACTTGCGACAAAAATAAAGTTTATATTTAATATCAGCAAATAATTATCGCAAAAACTTTGTTTTTTCTTTCAAATTAAAGGTATTATCTCATCTTGCTCCACCTCGCAGTTCAAGAAATGCATTTCTTCCTTTGCCTTCTCTTGAGAAAAAGTGAAATAAGTGCACAGCGCCTTGGTGCAAAGTTCCTCCTTATTATTATAAATAGCCGCTTCTACAAATACGATATTGCGCTTCCTCTCCTTTATGGAAGCCTTCAATACGATATGCGAATCGTTGGTATTAACAGGTTTCATATAGCGGGTTTCCATTTTGGACGTAACACCGGTAGTCTGTAGTTTACGCAAAACCACCCATGCACAAATCTCATCCAGCAGCACCGCCTGAATACCGCCATGCAACGTATCAATCCATCCCTGAAACTGTGGCTGAGGTTTCCATATACTAATTACCTCATCCCCATCCTCATAAAATTCCATCTTCACTCCGGCTTCATTGTTGGGAGCACAGCCAAAGCAATTATATCCTTCCATCCCTTTCCAGGGATTGATTATCTTTTTCATAGGCTATCTTTTAGAATTCATAATCCACACAAGCACGATCAGCCTTAACCTCCTTCAAAAGGCCGGCTGCAGCTACATGATCCGGATGAACGGCATAGGCATTGACATCTGCCAGCGTATCGAATTCACTATCCAGACAAATATCCCATTTTTCAGCAGAATTGGCATTCAGTCCCACAAATATATGACGGATAAAACCTATCTTGGCCGGCAAAGCTTCAATAGCCGCTTTAAAATCATTCATCACTTTCAATTTTTCTTCCTGTGAAAGAGTTTCTTTCAATTTAAATAAAACAATGTGCTTAACCATACTTGATATTTTAATTAATTATCCTACTTTTGTAATCGACACAGGGCTAAAGTATTTAACCTGATGCAAAAGTAACAGTTTTGTTTTAAAATACATTCTATTATTATGATAATTATTGGTATAGCCGGCGGAACCGGTTCAGGAAAGACCACTGTAGTTAGAAAAATCATAGAGAGCCTGCCCCCAGGTTCCGTTGCAGTCATTCCACAAGATTCATATTATAACGATCAGTCATCCATTCCCTTGGAAATACGTAAACAAACCAATTTCGACCATCCCGATGCTTTTGACTGGCCGCTCTTTGAACAACAGATTGCCGACCTGCGCCAAGGGCATCCCATTGAGCAGCCCACCTATTCTTATCTAGTATGTACACGCCTGCCCGAAACAGTTCGTGTAGAGCCAAAGGAAGTCATCATTGTGGAAGGTATCATGAGTCTCTATGATAAAGAGTTACGAGACTTGATGGACTTAAAGATTTTTGTGGATGCCGAACCCGACGAACGTTTGCTGCGTGTGATTACCCGCGACATGGTGGAACGCGGCCATCCCTTGGAAATGCTGATAGACAAATACCGGAACATTCTGAAACCGATGCATGACGAATTCATAGAGCCTACCAAGCAATATGCCGATATTATTATCCCCAATGGAGCAACAACCAAAAGGCCATTGAAATCCTTAAACTATATATTGAAAAGATTTTAGGAAGATGAAAAATGTCTGGCTATTAGTTCTTGCCTGTATATGCATGACAGCGTGCCGTAACCGGCAACAATCTGCCGAAGTGACAAATTATGATTTGCCGCAAATAAAAGACAGCGGAGAATTAGTAGTCCTGACACTGAACAGTTCCACTTCTTATTTCGACTATCGGGGCGAGCCTATGGGATTCCAGTATGAGCTGGCCGATCAGTTTGCCCGTTCATTGGACGTAAAACTGAAAATAAAAGTAGCACAGAATGCACGTGACCTGGTCCATAAACTATTACAAGGAGAAGGAGACCTGATAGCCTATAATCTGCCTGTCACCAAAGAGTTCAAAGACAGTGTAGAGTTTTGCGGGGAAGATATCATCACCCATCAGGTATTGGTACAACGTAATACTCAAAAAAAGAAGAAAGCACTGAATAATGTGACAGAATTAATCGGGAAAGAGGTCTATGTAAAACCAGGAAAGTATCTGGAACGTCTCATCAATCTGGATAAAGAACTGGGTGGCGGTATATTGATACACGAAGTCGATAATGACAGCATCACCACCGAGGATTTAATCATGCAGGTTTCCAATGGTGAGATAGATTATGCCATCTGTGATAACGACCTTGCCAAATTAAACAAGACTTATTACCCCAATCTGAATATTGACCTGGCTGTCAGTTTTGACCAACGTGCCTCATGGGCCGTACGTAAGACCTCACCGCTACTAGGTGAAGCTGCTACTAAATGGCATCAGGAAAATATAACTTCTCCTGCCTATCAGGCCAGTAGCAAGCGTTATTTTGAAATAAGCAAACGGACACCTCACGGTTCCATCTTGTCCGTCAAAGACGGAAAGATTTCACACTTCGACACTCTATTCAAGAAATATGCCAAAGAAATAGATTGGGACTGGCGTATTTTAGCTTCCCTAGCCTATACAGAATCTAATTTTGATACGACAGCCGTATCATGGGCAGGCGCGAAAGGATTAATGCAGCTCATGCCCCGGACGGCGCGTGCTATGGGAGTTCCTCCCGGTAAAGAACAGAATCCGGAAGAGAGTATAAAGGCCGCCGTGAAATATATTGCTGCCACTTCCCGTTCTTTCAACGCAATAAAAGATGAAAACGAACGGATGAAATTTGTCTTGGCGCTTATAACGCCGGAATAGGACACGTACTGGATGCCATGGCACTGGCTGAAAAATATGGCAAGAATAAATATGTATGGGATAATAGCGTAGATGACTATATCCTGCTTAAAAGTAATGAAGAATATTTCAATGATCCGGTTTGTAAGAATGGATACTTCCGAGGGGTAGAGACTTACAATTTCGTTAAGGAAGTAATGAGCAGAGGGGAAGTGTATAAAAAGAAAATCAAAGACTGACAGCCACTCCTTTTATTATTTCAGGTGGACTTTAAAAACCACTCCGCCGGAAAAGTAACGGCAGCGGTTGAACTCTATCACCGCATTGATATAATCTTTCCAAAAGCTGTATTCAGCACCTATATTAATTGTACGGGCGTCATATTCAGCCATAAGGTTCAGTTCCAACCGGTTCCGTAGGGTTGAAACTTCAGTTCCATCAGGCTGGAACTAAGGTTTCACCAGATTGTAACTATGGCTTTGTCGGGATGCAACCATAGTTCTGGCGATCCGCAATCAGATTCCCATCAGGATGTAGTCAGTATCTTGTTCGTTGGTGGACGATATTCTGCCGGTCCGGTTTCCGGGTGCTGTGTGCCTGTATTCCCGCCTTTTCCCAGCGTTTGATCATCCTCCGCCTCCTGTTTCTTCCCCCTCCTACGGACTTTTTGGGGTAGAAAAGAGGTAAAAGTGGTGGCAGCAGCCCTTTTTACCATATAAAAAAAGTGCTGCCACCACCCTATGAAACGTCCTGCTCATGGTGCTTTCAGTGGAAAGAGTGATAGCAGTGGCAGCAGTTTTGCAAAACTCTGTGGTGGAGGTTTTCGCGTAAGATCCGGAATTTCATCTCAAAAGATAAGGACGTTTTTTAAAAAGATCAAGAACTTTCAAAAAAAGATAACGGCCTTTTTAAAAAAGAACAAGAGCTTTTTTAAAAAGCGTTATCTTTTTACCACTGCCGGAAATACCGGGAACTTTGCGATCACACTCCATAGAAGTACAAACCCTTTACACACACTTTTTACGATAAAAAGCCAGAAAACGCCCTACTTTATATCAAGCCGGAATATCCTACAAAAAAAGAATATATAGCTGACAACAAGCATGTTATACAGAAATATGCTTCAAAACGTAGTGAGGGCATGAGAGATTAGTGAGGGCATAAGGGAGAGCAACTATTTTTACCACAACTACACAAATTATTCATGATCAACATGTTACATATACAGTGAGAGCATGAGGGCATAAACGCTCCCAACTTTTTTTGTGGATTTGGGCTGATAACGATGAATAAAATAATGTATCAAGCTATTTTATAACGTTACTTACTTATTCCAAACTACAGGATATTTTCAGGCTTGTCCGGATATTACCTCACCTCTTTCCGCCCTTCATAATACTTTTGCCGAAACGGCGCGGACGGCTGAAAAAATAAATACTTCCTCTACTCACTGACTGGTAGATAAGGTCGGTCTTATCCACATAAACATATCCGTTTTCACGGATTTGACTAAAAGTCTGTATGCCGATAGGGTATTTCATAATTTAATTATTTAGCACATAATATTGTGAAGATAAACCAAACAAACCGATTTCATTCAATCCTGATTAAACATTTTTCATCGCGGACGACTTAGCATAATAAAAAGAGTTTTCATTTTGAACTGAGATTTCGAAAGAACCAACAGCACAAAAAGAAACACTCGAAAGACATTTACTATAAACCCTCCCTTTTCACTTCCTTGCGGAAGCATCAGCGTGGTAAAGTGGTAGAAAATCATCAGAAACGGATACGGAAACGGGTCAGTTTATCCGGATAGGTACGAAGAGAGAAAGTACACCCATGTTTTATCAAAACTTCACGAATAAAAATAAGACCGATACCCTGTCCGTTAGGCTTGGTGGAGAAGAAAGGACTGAACAGTTTGGTTTCCACCTCTTTACTGATACCGGCACCGGTATCAGCAATTTCCAACATCGTAGGTGATACGGAAGTACGGATAAAGATATCTCCTGTTTCCCCGATACTTTCAGCCGCATTCTTGATAATGTTGACTAGTACTTGCTCAAACAGAGAAGTATCCATCATCACTTCAGGATTCTCTTTACATAAATCAAGATGCAGCGTAATCTTACGGTTACGGCAAACCGTTTCCATAAATGTCTTGCAAGCGGCTACGCGGTCATTCAAGTCCACTGATTGTAATTGAGGCTCGGGAATCTTCACCACATTGGCAAAATTTGTGATAAAACGGCTCATGCTGTAGCAACGCTCTATGCAGACTTTCATCACTTCGCGCAAGTCTTCCGTATCCTCCATACATTCCAAAGCGCCATCCACCGTATCAAGAGTAGAGGTAATGCCCGCAGTCGTATTATTCACCTCATGTGCTATCATACGGATCACTTTTTCGTATGCCTTTTTCTCTGCTTTCACCACCTCGGAAGTCAGACTTTCCACCAGAATAAACGGATGAGAGAATCCTCTGTCAACAAAAGAAAGCCGGGAACAGCGGTAAATCATGGAGTCGCTCAGACGAATTGTTTCAGTAGTATCTTTGGGAATACGTTCTATTTCTTCGGCCAAAGGGGAAGCCAACTCGCACAGCAATCGGCCTCTGACTTCCTCTGCCGAAGAATAATCCAAAAAACGAAGAGCTGCAGCATTTAGCATGGAAATATGTCCGTCCAAAGTCAGTATGACAACTCCCATGGGAGAAGCGCTGACCAGCAGGTCAAGAAAATGATTCTGCTCACGCAACCGAAGGCGCTCGTCTTTCAACTGCTCCATCATGCGGTTGAAAACCAACACAATGCGGTCGGCTTCCTTTTGTCCGACAGGAGTCAGTCTACTGCTGAAATCCTGCTCACGAAGAAGCTCCATACCGTTGCCGATGATATCAAGCGGTTTCACGACTTTGCGATAGAAATAAACCAGAAACACAAGACTGAATGTAATAACTCCCTCTCCTATATAAAACAACGCACCGCGTTCCTTCAATGTAAGAACGAGCAGGATAGTCCATACTGCTGTCAACAGTAATGCTAAAAAGAAGAACAAGAATTTCAGTTTCATATTTTATCCGGTTCCGTTTTTGCTAATCATTCACTTGTATATTGTATTTCTCCAAACGGCGATAAAGAGCAGCCCGGCTGATTCCTAAGGCTACGGCAACCTGTGACATATTATTGTTATACTTCTCAAGCGTTTGTAGAATAGTCTGCTTTTCTATCTCCTCCAAGGTCATGCCTTGCAGATTCGTTGTCACCTTCTGTTCTATAGGATGCTGGTATTGTGATTTAAAATCATCCGCAGTCAATATTTCCTTTCCACTGACCAGCAAGGTACGTTCCACCAAATTCTTTAATTCACGGATATTACCCGGATAAGGCAAACGGCTTAAATAATCCATCGCTTCAGAAGTAAATTCCACTTTGGAAAGACCGTTCGATTCACATTGTTTGTCGGCAAAATGACGGACCAATAACGGAATATCCTCACGGCGTTCGCGTAATGCCGGAAGATGCACCGTAATTAAATTAATACGATAGAACAAATCCTCGCGGAAGGTGTGTTCCTGCACCATCTGTCGTAAATCGGCATTCGTCGCACTGACCACACGGATATCGACTTTACGGGGACGGCTGTCGCCCAAGACTTCAAAAGTCTGTTCTTGTAACACGCGAAGCAGTTTCACCTGACAGCTTAAATCCAAATCGCCAATCTCATCCAAGAAAATCGTACCTTTATCAGCCAGTTCAAAACGTCCTACCCTGTCGGCTGTGGCATCCGTAAACGCACCTTTCTTATGACCGAACATTTCACTCTCGAACAAAGTATGAGAAATTCCTCCCAAGTTCACTTTCACAAAAGGTTTCTTGCTACGGGGACTGTTCAAATGTACCGCTTCGGCTATCAACTCCTTGCCTGTACCACTTTCACCGGTAATCAAGACCGATGCGTTGGTACGCGCTATCCGCTTGATCGTGGCCAGCACATCCATCAGTGCTTTACTCTTTCCAATGATATGGCTACGGTCGAAGCCGTCATTATCTTCCACCGGAACCTCTGCTTTCTTATCTTGTGAAGTCAGTTCCAAAGCCGTTTCTATCCGTTGCATCAACGCCACGTTGTTCCAAGGCTTGGTAATAAAGTCAAATGCACCTGCCTGCATCCCTTGCACGGCAAGCTGGATACTTCCCCATGCTGTCATCAATATAACGGGAACATCGGGCCGGAACACTTTGACCTGTTTCAAAAGAGTCAATCCTTCTTCACCACTGGTGGACAGGGTGAAGTTCATATCCATCAAGATTAACTGGGGCGCAACCGAACGGACTATTTCAATAGCCTCTTTGGGACCCGGTACGGCCTGCACATCATATTTCGCCCTTTTCAGCATAAAGCTCAGAGAAGAACGAATGGTACTGTCATCGTCTATAATTAATATCATAATGCTGCAAATGTAGAAATTATTATTTTAATAAGTACAAAGACAACCCCATTTTATATTCAAACAGAATTGAATAGTGAAAATCCTATTGTTTGATAATCTTCTCGAAATCGGCATCAATATTAGTATTGGTATTGAAATCCCACAATGTCAAGCTGCGCAACTGGTAATAATAGTACCAATAATAGAACAACTCATTGATATGCTTCTGACGAGCCTCATCTTTCTTTGACTGGGAATCATTCAAATCCAATGTCGAGATTTTACCGACCATGAAGGTTTCCACATTGGTGCTGTAACGTTTCTGGGCAATCTTGTCCGCATCGTCTGCTATCTGCAACTGGGCCTGCTGGTTATTGAACTGTTCTACAAGGATAAACAGATTCTGATTGAAATTCATGGTCTCCTGACGTAGCTTGCTTTCAGTCACATCGCGGTTACTTTGAGCAATCTTTACCTGACCACGACGTTTTCCCCAGTCAAGAATAGGAATTTTAAAACCAACTTCTACAATCTGGTTATCTTTCAAACGGCGGTATGCACTATTAAATTCATTGTCTGTTCCTGTAAAACCTACCTGTGCATAGAGCTTGATTTCACGTAAATTACCTTTCGCCTTAGCCACTTCAAAATCTGCTTCCAACTGGCGGCGACGAATATTGTGCGCAAATGAATTATTGGCAAGTGCTTTGTCCAAAACATCCGGATAGTTCAGCAATACAGTCGGAATCGTCTCGGGAACAACCGGTTCCAATTCCTCATCTTCTCCTAATGCTAGAAATGAACGGAGTTTGAACATATTACTTTTCAAGTTGCTTTCATTTTCAGTCAACGTAGAACGGGCATTCAATACATTCAGTTCCAATTGCAACAAATCATTTTCACTGATCTGCCCATACTACGCTTTGCCTTAGCCACTTCATACAGTTTATCTGCATTCTTCAGATTCTGTCGGGCGATGCCTACATTTTCCTTAGCCAACAACAAATTGAAAAAATAGTTGATAGTAGTCATGGTTACCTCTTCGGTTGCAGTAAGAAATGCGGCTTTAGCTTCAGCGTATCTCACCGGTTCGATGCGGCGGTTCCATTTAATTGTATTCACTCCGAAAATAGGTTGTTCCAAAGTCAATGCCACAGGAACAGACATATATCGTTTTGATTTATCTCCATCCAGTTGTTTCAAGAAATCAAGAGAGGTATTCAATGAGAGTTTACCACCGGTCAACCAAATATTCTGATCGATAGAAACTTCACCATTCATTTCCATATAATTATTACGTACAAATGTATAAGCACCGTTATCCTGCTGATAAGAATTATACTTCTTATTATAGCTGGGAATAGTGGCTTCAAAATTCATTTCCGGAAGCAAATCCGCACGGAAAGTACGATATTCCCAATAAGCGGTTTTCAGCTCGTTTAAAGCTACGGCCGCATCTACACTTTGCACACGGGCAATAGTAATGGCTTCCTCCAAAGTGATGGCACGTCGCTTTTCTTGTGGCTGCGCTCCGGCAACCAACGATATGCCAAAGGCTAAAAATAGAGATATTACTTGTTTTTTCATTGCGTTATTATTCTTTTTATCAAAGGTAAGGCAAATGGTATGCCAAAAAACTATTTCACTGTTTTATAACACCTTACGACAAAAATGGAGTGTCCGAAATCGGACACTCCATTCATATACGAACACTGCTGATCATGTGACAATGAAATAACATTATTCATTATGCAACGCGTCTGCCGGCTCAATCCCCATCGCTTTCCGGGCGGGGAAATAAATGCCGAGCAAAATTATTATCCCCAACAACAGCATGGCCGACACAAAACAAAGCAAAAAACGTCCCCAAGCAGGTTCCATTAATGTATGCACAGTAAGATCCGCCATCTGCATATTCGCACAAACAAAAACAGCGGGAATGGCAGCCGAAACCAAGAGAAGGATGCCCTCAAGTACATAATAACCAAATACATTCATCCTACTGCAACCTAGTGCCATACGCAAAGCTATCTCACTTCGGTTTTTACGAGTCCGAAACCAGAAAGTACCCAGCATCCCTAAAAATATATTGAAAACAAAGAAAAGGATAACGGCATAGGTAGTATTCAGATAATTCACCGTTCCTTGCTCTATATCGAAAGCTTCCTTCATATCGCCATACGAATTTATATCGTATAAGTAATAAGGGCCGATAGATAATTTCCCTTGCATATCCTGCATAAAATGTTCGGTAAATCCCGGTATGGAATTGGAAGCCACACGCACGCAATGTGATGCCAATGAGTCAGCGGCGGACTGGGAAGATAAATAAAAGGTTCGTAACGCTCGTACTCATCGGTCTTATGAGCAGGAAGTACCGCCATTACCTTATAATTAGTTTCCGGTTGCACACTATTCAGAAAATAAGGATTGAAACAAGTCTCCCCTACTCCATTGCGTCCGCTAAACAAGGAATCACTTAACGTTTCACTCATCAACACCGGCATGGGGTATTCATTCTTGTCCCAACGCTCCGCCTCAAATGAGCCTGATAATGGCTGCAAACGAAATACCTTGAAATAAGTAGGGCTGACATAACGGATGAAACAGCCTACCACATGGGTCGAATCCGAATGCGGAGCATATCCCTCATACATATTATTTCCCGTATAAGGTATTGTCCCATAATAAAAACAAGCTTCCTCCACCCCTTGATATTGTTGGATTAAATGATAGATTTGTTCCAAATATTCAGCAGAATGACTCATTAATACAGAATCATTTTGCAAAGCCGGCTTAATATTCAATTGAATATCAAAAACATTCTCCGTGTCATATCCTTTAGACTGACGGGCAGCAGCCTCATAATTATAAACCAGATCGATGCTGTACCATAGCAAGATAAGAACAACAATCAATTCAACCACACCCATACATTGGCGTGCCTCTGGTTCCACATTTGTCTGAATAAACTCTTTATCATTTTTCTTTCCTCCTATTCTCCTTTGATGGTAGTCGCAATATTACGATGTGTGACCATCCATACCGGAATCAATACCGACAATAAATTAAAAACAACACATACGCCGAAAACCAACACAAATAAAGCAGGATGCAACAACAAACCTCCATCCAGACTGATATCTGATAATTCTACCTCGCCGCTACCAAACAACCATACACGTCCCAGCCAAACCAACACACACGAAAACAGATATCCTAAAATTCCACCCAAAAAGACCGTAAACAGATTCTCTAAAAACAACCTCACCATAATGGAAATACGTGATGCACCATACGCCTTGCGAACTGCAATCTCTGTCACACGCTCCTGCATTCGGGCATTGGTCATACCTGAGATATTAATAGCAGGAACAATCAGCAAGACCATCAATAACATACTGTAAACCAACGGTGCACTAATATCTTTTCCACGAAAAAAGGTATATTCCGTATGAGTATAGAGTTCGTTCATCTCGAAAGCATATTCTGCCGTTGAACTATTCAAACGATCCTGCCGATGCTGTACTTCAGTCCGTACCTCTGCAGGACGAGTGTCCGGCAGCAGTTTGAGCAATCCCAGACGGATTCCTCCCAAGCCCCCTGTCCAAGTAGCATAATAGTCTTCATTTTCCAATGAGAAAGGAACAAAAGCATCAGCGTATGCTGTCTGGAAAATAGCATTGACATCTTTCACCACGCCTACCACTTTAGTCGGAAAAAAATTACTTTGATATTCTTTTCCTACCACATCCGTCGTGCCGAAAAGCTGCAAGGCCATACGCTCGGTTACCACACTGACACACCGACGGGCATCATACTCCTCTTGTGTGAAAGGACGTCCCGCTATAAATTCATAATCAAAGAACTTAAACCAGTTATCAGCCACAGGCCGCACAAAATAGTTGAATATCTCATTCGAAGCGGACAAGTTACAAGGGGTCTTGGAAACGCCACGATACCAAGTAACCTCTTTTACACCAGGGAGCTCTGAAAACAATGCTTCAAAAGCCTTGCGTCCCATACCGCTGTTCTGGTTGGTATGATCCTGCTTACGATAGGTCATTCCCGAACCTGTATACATCATATCGCTCCGATCACTTTCCGGAGCCATATCCATTGTACGGAAGTCATAAATCATCACTACCACCATAACAAAAGCGATAGTGACAGCTGTTCCTATAATACTGATTGTAGCATAAAAAGGATTCTGCCGTATCAGATTAAATGCTTGTAATAATAGCTGTTTCATTCGTTTTATCTCTTCATTTTATTTATTCTTCATGTAATGCCTCAGCCGGTTCGATACTCATGGCACGACGGCAGGGTATCCTATTCCAATGACAATCATTCCAGCAATCAGAATGAAAGTGCCCAGAATTGTAATCGCAAAACGACCTTCCGTAAAAGGCATACGTGTAACTTCCACCAGTTCGGCATATCCCAAATTCCACGCTACGACCAATGCAGGAATAGCAGATACCAACAATAAAAAGACTCCTTCCCCCATCAGACGACCGCAGATTCCCCAACGGGTAGAACCTAAAGCTATACGCAACGCAATTTCGACACGCCGATGCTGTGTCCGGAACCAGAAAGTTCCGATAATGCCTAGAAAGATATTCAGCAATAAGAAAAATATGATACAAAATTGCGTATTCAACTCATTCACCGAATCCGTTTCATAAGCAGTGCGTACATCACTCAAAGGAGTTATATCCAAAAGATATAGATTGCCCACCTGATATTGACGGTCGGCATCCACTATCAAACGGTCTATGAATCCATCATTCTGTCCCTCACGAACACGTAGCAAACTTCTATATAAACCGTTTCGCCCAAGGATTCCATTACCTCATCTGTCAGGTACACAGCAGCATAACGGGAGCCGTAATCATCCGGAGCTGTAAAATGATCATAACGGACCGGCTCGGTAAGAGCAGCTATAGAAAGGTGCTCCGCCTCCGGCTCATTCCGCCAAACAGGCACCCTACGCCCTAAAAGTTCCTTACCATGCCAAGGTGCATCCTGATAAACATCGGCAATATTCACAGATAAGACCATGCCGGACGGTGTCAGTGCCTCAGCAAGGCTTTCACTATCCGAACCGTCTATATTGCGATAACGGAATACATTAAAATACTCCGGAGTTATCCATCGTTTCAAACTACGTACCGGGACTGTATCCAGATAAAATGAAAAACTGTTTGCACCGTCATTATAAGGTATACAGTTTTGCGAGAGGCTGACTGCTTCCACATCCGGACGATGCGCAAGCCTGTTTACAATTTCATGCAAATCGGCAACATCTTCTTTCATAGTACGGCCAGGCATAAGCAGCCGCCTTCGAAGTCATCCGCTCAAAACGAAGAACATACGTATTTTCTATATCAAAGCCCATCGGCAAATTATAGATGCTCAATGTGACATATACCACATCCACAATATACCATAATATGACAAACACCACAAAAAGTTCCATCCACAGAAACGCATTGCTGCGGCGCTCGTTCCATATCTGTTTCAATAAATTCCTGTTCATGATCTAACGTTGGTTTAAAGCGTCCGTAATATTCATGCGCGATGCCCTCCAGGCAGGAATGCACGCTGACAGCAAATTCAAGAGCAGGCAGAAAATGAATGCGGCCAAGAATATCCAGGGACTGAACAACATATCTGCCGAAAGACTGGTTTCTCCTATTTGGGCACGGTTCTCGCTATTGGAAAATAAGAAATCATTCAATAAAAAAGTACATGCATAACTGAAAAGCATTCCTACTGCTCCGGCTATGAGCGTCAATAATAAGTTTTCATAAAACACTTGCCTCAACAAGACATTGGCAGTAGCACCAAATGCCTTCCTCACTCCTATTTCCGACATGCGCTTCCGCATACGGGACAAAGTCATGCTACTCAAATTATAGCCGGTACCAGCAATAAAATAACAATCACCAACAGGTAGTGCAAATAAGCTTCCTTCGCCTGTAACTCTCTTCCCCAGTGACGAAAGATAAAAGAGAAACGATCATCGGGTTGTCCACGATAAAAGATTTCAGAATCCTGCAATCCGTCATTAAATTTCTGACGCAGACGTTCCACCTCTTCTCTGATAGCAGGAAAATCTTTCTCCGAATGTGCCAGAATGACCACACGAAAAGTTCCCATCGCATTGTCATACCAACACTTCCTGGCTATTTCAGTTGAATTGAAAGGTATCCAAATCTGCGCATACGAAGAAACAGCCAGTTTGGATACATCTTTCACAACACCCACTACCGTATAATCGGCCAAGTTAAGTTGGACTGTACGCCCCACTGCTTCTACCGTACCAAATAAATTCCGGGCCACAGAAGCGCTAATTACAACCTTAGGAAGTCCGCTTTCACTATCGGCAGCCGTAAACGGCTTTCCGGCAATAAAATCAAAAGAGAACACTTTCCAAAAAGTATCGTCAGTTTCAAGATTATCCACTGTCATCGTTTTTCCCGCAGGTACAGAAATACGCATCCTGCCTCCTGTAGACACTATAGTTACCGTCTCAGGAACAGTAAGCGCCTTAAAACACTCTTTAGCCACCGTAAGTGACATACAGCCGTTTGATGAATTATCACTAGTATCTCCTTTCTGATGAATAGACATCGCTTTCATATAAAGAGAACGTGAACGGTTCACCTCAGGCACACAATCCGTAATGCGCACTTCCAACACCAAAACGATGACCATGATCATACAAATAGCCAATGCCGTTCCTATAATAGAGACCAAGCTGATGAGCCTATTCTCACGTAGTTGGAAAAAAGCCTGTTTGAAATATAGTTTTATCATGTTTGTGCTATGCTCTAAAATCTTTTAACAAAAAAAGAAATTACTCATTATGCAATGCTTCCGCCGGCTGAACTTTCATAGCCTTACGTGCAGGAATCCAAATGCCTACTACAATCATCAATGCAATCAAAATAAAGGAGATAAGAACTGTTATTATGAAGCGTCCACCTTCAATAGTAGTACCATTCATCCAAGCATTCAATTCACTATTTGCCAGATTCCAATTGATAAAAACAGCCGGAATAGTGGCTATAACCAATAGCAGTAATCCTTCCACCAACTGGCGTACAAAGACACTGTGGTCTGTTCCTCCCAAAGATTTCATCAAAGCAATCTCACCACGTCGTTGCTGAGTACGAAACCAGAACGTGCCCAGCAATCCTAAAAAAATATTCAACAATAAAAAAACCATACCCAAAATATAGCTGCGCATAGAATTGGTTTGTGACTGTTGATAGTTACGACGGATATCATCAAACGAACGCACTTCGGCTATAAACACATTCCCCACCCGATATAGTTTCTCACTATCAGCTTTCAAACGGGTTATAAAATCTTTATCCTGATCTTCTTTTACCCGTACACACAATTCAAGTCCCACATCATACCAATTCTCCGGCAAAAGTTTCACCATACTGTAGCTGTTCCATGCCTGCTCATAATCTGAATACCGGACTACCTCCAACGATGCTCCCAGCGTATAGGTTTCCGTCGTATCTCCAAACAAATAAAACTGTTTTCCTACCAATGGAGTCAAATCTCTTCCGTAACGTTTCTTGTATAAATTATCGGAAGCCAAAAAATTCTTGGGATGGCTAAGCAACTCCGCCAATTGTTCAGGAGTTCCCCACGAGTACCATGATACTGGAAAACCCGGACAAAATCAGGACTTACTAAACGTCGAATAGTCCATCCCGGCGACTGAAGTGTGTCATATCTAACCTCCGTACCGCTGTTACTCCCATTATAAGGATAAGAATTCTGACCAAAACCAACCGCCTCTATATCCGGACGATATTTAAGACGCTCGGCAAGTCCTTTCACATCTTCCCGCTGCTGCTCTTTTGTCTGATTAGGAATAAAATCAGGACTTTTATCAGTAAGGCGTCCCATTTGTATCAAATAACAATGGGAGATATCAAAACCACGTGGCTCATAGTAAACAGCTGCCTTAACATACATATAATCGACAATATACCACATAACAACGCTCACCAACAACAATTCGGTAACAAGCCAAAGATTGGAACGCCACTCATTCTTTATCTGTGTCAATAGTTTCTTATTCATTCTAACTCTTCTTTTAAATTCTTAATTTTTCATCTATTAATGTATCTTTCCTCCCAAAGCATTGACTATGTTAGTACGCGATGCCCGCCATGCGGGAATACCGCTACTAAGCAAATTCAATACAAAACAGAACAACAATGCATAGAGGAAAGTAGATGGTTGCAATAAAATTCTGGAATCAACAGTAGGCGCATTCAGAGTAACACTATAAGGTTGTGCAAACAATATATCAGTGCCCCAATAAGCGAATAATATACTAATGAGCAATCCGATAGCCCCTGCCAACAAAGTGATTACGAGATTTTCCATCACAATCTGCCCCACCATCTCTATGCGGGTACTTCCAAATGCACGACGCACACCTATCTCGGCTACACGCTGACGCAAACGGCTTTGCGTCATGCTGCTCAAATTTATGGCAGGAACCAATAATAGAATAATAAAGATAATGACACGCTCACGACGAGCCGCTTTTAAATCCGGTTCCAAATTGGCAGCAAAAGAAATCGATTGGGTTTCCTGGTCATAAGGACGGTTGCGATCTATCAATGTATACCCTTGATCAGCAAGTATTGAATTATACTCATTCATACGGCGCTTAGCCTCAGCACGAATCTCATCAAAATCCTCACGATCATGCGCCAACAGAGTTACACTCATCATTCCCATGTGGTTATCACTCCATGTGTCATTAGACAGGTTGGTCGAAGTGAAAGGAATCCATACTTGCCCGTAAGCCATATCGGCAAGAGTTGAAACATCTTTCACTACTCCTACTACACGATAAGGAGCATGACTCAGCAGAAATTCTTTACCTACAGACTGAATAGAACCAAACAAGGCACGTGATATGCTCTCTGTTATAACAGCTACAGGCGCCCAGCTGTAAAAGTAGCTTCATCATACGGCTTTCCATCTGTAAACTGAAAATCGAACACATGAAAAAAATGTATCATCTGTCTCACGCACATCAGCTCCTATCGCAGGCGCACCAGGTAGGGAAACAGGAGTGGACACCGTCATGCAACAATAAACAGTAACAGCCTCAGGAGTCTTCAACGATTTGTATACTTCACGTGCAGTCTGTACACTCATCGGACCATTACTTGTCCCATTTCCCCAATCTTTATGACTGATACTCATATAATGTACATGTAAAAAACGGTTACGATTGGACTCGGGAGAAAAAGGAGCGACCTTTACTTGTTGCATCATCACTACCAACATAATAAGGAAAATACTCAGCGCAGTCCCCACAATACCGATAATACTGATAAGCGGATGTTGGCGTAGTTGTGCCAAAGCTTGCTTGTAATACTGTTTTATCATTTTCGAATTCTATTTTATTATTTTCTTATACACTTTATATCTATACTAGCCAAAGTCATGCCAAAGACACAAAAAACTGAATATAAACATATTATCTTTATTATACACTGTCCGAAAATGAACACCAACTTCATTTTCGCACACGATTTCATTTCCTGATATATAAATTAAAGCAGAGATACAATGTTCTATATTTCCAAATAGATCCCAAATGTATCTCCGTTTTTCATTAATTCCATCTTTTAATAAAATGAATATCTGATTTACTCACCATGCAATGCCTCAGCTGGCTGGATACTCATGGCCTGCCGTGCCGGAAACCAAATGCTGATAGCGGCAATAGCCCAAAGTAACAGAAAAGTAACGAGCCCTCCTATCAGGAAACGTGTGAAACTCCATTCTACAGGCCATGTCTCTACTAAATCAGAAATACCTAAATTATAAGCTACAACCAAAGCAGGAATATAAGCGATGGTTATCAGTAGAAAGCCTTCTCCCATTAAAAGAGTCTGAAGATTGTGCGGCGTAGCCCCAGCAACCAGACGGACGGCCAGTTCTTCACGACGCTGCTGCGTACGGAACCAGAAAGTACCCAATATGGCCAAAAACGCATTAGCTAAAAAGAATCCAGCAATGGCCAAATAAGTATAAAGATCGCTACGATAATCAGCTAGATGTTCATTCCGGTAATAACTCATAGGACGCATATCCGCCAGATACAGATTACCCACACGCAGCTGTTTCTTCATCTCTTTCCGGAATGATTCCACAAAGCCAGGACGGTCGCATCTGCCTTCACACGAATAAATATATCATGATAAGGAATACTGCCATAGCTTATCTTAAAATCTCCCTGTCCCAACTGTACAATGCGATAAACGGCTTTACTCCAATTGGAATATTCATTATATTTCTGATTCTCGCATACGGCGGCCACACGCACCGAATCTGGTTCATCCTCGCGCATGGAAACCCCACTATGAATAAACCGACCGGCTAGCTCCACTCCTTTTACAGTCATATTATTTATGTCCGGATTCAACAGCCGACAAGCTGTATTTTCCGTCACCACAAAATCATTGGTATGTGATGCCCGCCGGGACAACTCTTCAGGCGAACATTCATCAGCCCCTCTGACACGAAACACGGTAAAATAAGAAGGAGTGACTTCCCGATACATCGCACTGGTCTTCAATGTATCATAAGACATGGTTCCACTACCGTTTTTCCATATATAATGGAAATGCATCAAAGTATAACATGCACTTTCTACTGCCGGATGATGTTGCAGCCGATTATAAAATTCCAAATATTCAGCTGTCACTTCATCATCAGACCGACTTGCTGTGTCACACTCCACGCTTTCATTGGGTAAGACGGCCGCTTGTACATAATATACATGCTCCCAATCAAACCCTAATGATTTCTGTTGGTTCACTACCACAGCATACACATAATCCACAGCATACCACAGTGAAGTAGCAATGACGAACATTCCAGCCATCAGCAACAGATTGGCACGAAGATTATTCTTTATAATAATTAATAAATGAATCAGCATAGCCTTAGAGTTTTTGATTTAACGAATCGACAATCGGAGTATGGGCAACACGCCAGGCAGGAATGTATGCCGAAAGCAAATTAAGCACCAGACAAAAACAAAGCGCCACAAAAAATACAACAGGACTGACCATAGAAACATTCATGGTAGCTGTTGCTCCCCAAGCAGTCTGAAGCAACCAATCACTCATCAGCCACAGACACAGATAAGAAAGTCCAAGTCCCAGCATCCCACCGATTAATGTCAATACAAAGTTCTCGTTCAAAACCTGCCACACCAACTCTCCCTGTGTAGCGCCAAAAGATTTACGAATACCTAATTCTTCCAGCCGACGACGCATACGGGTATGTGTCAATCCGCTTAGATTAATGGCGGGAACCAATAAAATAACAATAATCATAATGCCATATTTCCAATATGCCGCATCCAGATTTTCATACGAGTTGGCAAATTTACGATTCAACTGAGTACGGAAGTTATCCGGTTGCCCCATCAGTTGCAATTCTCTCTCACCCAGTGTCGTATTAATCTGTGCCACTCCACGGGCCACCTCATTACGGATTTTCTCAAAATCATCTGAACTATGCGCCAAGATAGTAATGATATGATTTCCCTGAGTTTCTCCTGCTTCCACCTTATTGGCTATCGCATTCGAAGAATAAGGTGCATAAACCTCACTCCATGCAAACTCACAAAAACGATTTACATTCTCTACTACACCACAAACAGTATAATCAGTAAAATTAATCTGTACAGGTTTCCCAATAGCAGCGTCCACATCTCCATAAAGACGCCTCGCCACACTTTCAACAATAACAGCTTTCTTTATTCCCGACTGAAAGTCAGCCTGGGTAAAAGGTTTTCCCGACAAGTAATGAAATTGGTATATCTTCCAAAAATCAGCATCTGTCAGTAACAACGGTGTATTGACCTCTTCATCAGCTCCTGGAGTACTGACTAATACTTCACCGGCTTCATAAGTAACGCATACAGCTTCGGGAGTTTTCAACGGATAAAAGACTTCTTTAGCCATCCACAATGAAGGTCGGGAATGACCTGCGCTGTTAGGTTCTTTTTTGCCATATACCGTACGCTCCCATTTGACGTAAAGCGAGCGTGAACGATTTACTTCAGGAGCATAGTCCGCCGTTTTCGCTTGATAGACAATTAGAATAACCATTATCAAAGCAATAGCGAGGGCAGTTCCCAATATAGTAATTGCACTTAGTAACGGTTGGTTACGCAATTGATAAATTACTTGTCCTATTGTTTTTTTTATCATTATAGTACCTTTTCATTAATGGTCCGTAGAAAAAATGAAGTAGCCTCCAGTTATTGCACCTGACGGCCATCAAAGAAACGGATAGTTCTTGAAGTCTGTTTGGCTTGTTCTTCATTATGGGTTACCATCACAATGGTACGTCCATCTTCTTTATTCAATTTATGCAACAACTCCATTACTTCAGCACCCATTTTTGAGTCCAAATTTCCGGTAGGCTCATCGGCAAGGATAATTTCGGGATTGCCCACAATAGCACGGGCTATCGCCACACGCTGACACTGACCACCGGAAAGCTGTGTGGGCATGTGGCGCATACGATGACTTAAACCGACACGCTCCAACACTTCTTTTGCCAAACGGGTACGCTCCTTGGCAGCCATCTTTCTATAGAGCAAAGGCAATTCTACATTGTCAATCACATTCAGCGAATTAATCAGGTGGAATGACTGGAACACAAATCCCAAAGTCTTATTACGAAAAGCAGCCAGTTCTTTATCTTTCATACTTCTACAGAAGTACCGTTTATTTCAATCTTTCCACTGCTGGGAGCATCCAATAACCCCATAATATTCAACAAGGTAGACTTACCGCAACCGGAAGGCCCCATAATACTAACAAATTCGCCTTTAATCACATCCAAATTTACATTTTCCAGTGCTAATGTTTCAATCTCATTGGTACGGTAGATTTTATTGATACCGGTTAATTTAATCATTGCCATAATTTTTCTTATTTAAATTGTTAATCTTATACACTTTTTATTTTTATGAATCAAAAGATATACCAAAGCAATAAACATTTAATTTTCAACAGATTATTATTTAATATATTGTCCGATAACGGACAGTATGATCGTTTTTGTCAGTCGTATTCATCCCACAACACATCTACGGACTAATACAACTGATGCTGTATACCGGAATAAGAATGCCAACAAGCATTATGAATAATATAAAAAAGTAAACAATCAAAAAAACGACATAGCCTAAGAACAAATTAAATTATGTTCGGGAAATGAGTGAAAAGGAAGAAAAGACACTTCATTTCCCGTAACAATCAATGTATTAATTAAGAGAGAGTTTTATCTTGTTGTTTATGTCATAGCTGCTTCTTATTTCAACTTCAACTTATTCTTGTTTTTGTAACTGCTCATATCGCTGACAACCACCTTGTCACCCGGTTTCAATCCCGATATGACTTCCACATATTCAAAATTACTGTCACCCAATTGAACTTTACGCTTCACTACTTCATCCTTACTATCCTGAACAAATAATTCATATTCACCGCGACCGACATAATAAGAAGCATTCGCCAATCTTAAAACCCCTTCTTTCACGGCATTCATTACATATACATCCGTCTTCAAGCCGGAACGCAATCGCTTGTTATTATCTTCATTCAGTTGTACAATGAACGAAATCACCCCATTCTTACTCAACGGTGTCACACTACTTACCGTTCCTTCCAGTTTCTCATTGCCAATCTTGACTATGGCACGTCCACCTGCTGCCACACGGTCACCGTATGTATCAGCTATTTCACCTTCCACTTTAAAGTGGCTCAAATCAGAAATGATAGCTACTTGACTACCTTCCGCCACCTGCGCACCTACCTGATTATTAATATAGGTAAGAATCGCTTTACGCGGTGAACGAATTTGAGCGTCATCCAATGTACGTTTCATTTCAGCAAGACTCTTTGAGAAAATATTGAATTCCAATTCCTTCACTTTCAAATCAGCCTCTTTTACTTTCGATTCATTTGCGTATTGCTGACGGAGCTGTTCCAATTCCAGTTTTCCTGTATTGAAGTTCAATTCAGCCTGACGAACCTTGTCCGTTGTTCCAGAACCCAAGCTATCCAAATAACGTTCGTTGCGAAGTTCTACCTCCATACGGTTCAATTTCATGGCAGAAATTTTCACTTGCATTGATAAATCGCTCAGATACGTATTATTATTCACTTTCAACTGCTCTAACTGATAACGTTTCATCTGTTCTTCATCCAGCAATTTCTTGTATTCGGTTTCCGTACTCTGCAAATCAAGTTTCAAAATCGGCGTACCTACATCCACGCTGTCTCCTCCCTTACGGTAAACTTCCACGATACGAGTATTAATAGGTGAATTGATAATCTCTTCAAAAGCCGGGACAACCTTACCGGAAGCACTGACACTTACTTCAATAGTTCCATTGTCTACTTCTGAAAACACCAAATCTTTCTTATTGACGCTACTTCGCATAAACGAAATCAATACAGCTATACATACCACTGCCGCCACACCTATTGCACCATATTTAATGAACTTCTTTTTGCGTTCCTTATCACGCACTTCTTTAGGGATTTCTCTGTCCATAACTTATTGTAATTTTATTATTGTCATTTTTGTACTAAAGAATAAACAACATCCGTGCCAAGAAAGCAACTTATTGATAATCAATAACAAACAAAACGTACAGGGTGTCCGAAATCGGACACCCTGTACGTTTTTAAACATCAGTTACCGTACTATAATGACTAACGCAAACGCAATATATCACCTACTTTAGGAGAAGAATCTTCCGGTTTCATCTTATTCATCTTATATAAATTCTTCAGACGAATACCATACTTTTGGGAAATGGAATACATAGATTCTCCCTCACGGACAACATGAACTATGTGTTCCTTATCCGCACGACGATGCTTTTTATCCAAATAAATAATATCACCTGGTTTCAATACATATCCTTTATAAAGATCATTGTATTTCCTCAACTTACGTTGACTGATATCAAATTCTTTAGAAAGTTTTTTAAATGTATCCCCCGGGCGTACCACAATATAAAGTAAATCATTAGCTAAATAAGGCTGATGCGGGTTTGGGAATTCCTTCATCCACTTTATACCATCCTTGGTATCATACTTATGTAATTCATATAATTCAATGATATCAATTAAACGATACGCATAGCGAGGGTCAGTAGCATATCCCGCCTTCTTCAGCCCATGTGCCCATCCTTTATAATCGGTGATTTTTAATTTAAAAAGAGATGCATAACGTGAACGTCCTTTTAAAAATTTAGAATGATCTTCATATGACTCACGAGGGTGCTTATAGGCACGAAAACATTCATTACGGGCATCATCATCATGCCGTACAGTACGACCAGTCCAGTCACCACCACATTTTATACCAAAATGATTATTGGATTTACGAGCCAGCGTACTTTTTCCCGCCCCTGATTCCAATAATCCTTGAGCCAAAGTGATGCTGGCAGGAATACGATACCGTTTCATCTCATCGACAGCAAGATCTTTATACTTATGAATATATTCCTCATACTGCCGGTTACGGGTTTGCGCTTGCACTGTAAAATTACATAGACAACAAAGCAACCCGATTAATATAAATTTCAACGTATGTTTCATCATATAAAACTGTTTCAAAATCGCTACTATACTTTATCCGTTATATATAGTCGCAAACTTACCATTTTTATCCAGCTGTATGCAATCTTTTTAAATTAATTACGAATTTCATTCGAATTCCAAAAGTCCAAAGAAATCCGGACGATGAAAATCCGGCTTCTCTATTTTTATAGGACTCCATGATAAGAAATGAGGCTTTTGCAATTCATCTCCACATTTATAAAAATTAGCTCGTACAACCATTCCATCCAACTTGGTAATGGTATGCTTAAAAAATACCTTATACGGAATCTGCAAAGCAACCTCCCAAGTACATTCTCCTATCTTTTCTTCAAAAGTTTCTCTGCCCAAACTAGCCCAACGCTTCACCTGATCTGTTATTTCAAGAGGAGCCATTTCTCGATTACTACGCTCCGAACCTGCTGCTAAAAGAATCGTAGCGATACAGTTACATTCCAAATTGTAATAAACGCCATCTCTCGCAGGAATAGAGAAAAATTCCACACAGGAATCTGTCCAGACACTACCGTTATCTTCACCGTATTTGGCACGAACACTATCTTCTACTACTTTATAATGAACTAATATAGCATCATTTGTATAGGCTATACGAAAAGAGACTTGAGGTTGATAAGGATATTCTTTCCAGTTCACTATATTAATAGGATAATACATTATGTTCTCATGATCAAATAAGGTCGGTATTTGTTGTGCATCCTGAACTTTGCCACTTAATTTCTTTACTTTCATCATATTATTTTTATTAATTAAATAGCTACTGTTAGCTTCACAAAAATATATACTTCCAATGAGAAAACAAAATAGTGGCTACCATAAACAGCAGCCACTAAAAGAATAAAGCCATAAAGACAATGAAAGTACTATTTTTTCCCATTTCACCCATATTTACTTCTTCACATCGCCCTGTGACATATGTCTTCTTCCATCATGCTGCTTTTTCATTCCTTGTCTTTTTTTCATCTCTTTACGAAATTTATCACCATTGTGTTTCTCCATATTATACATTTTCTGAATTTGTTTAGGAGAAAGAAATTTCCGAAACTCATTATAATATTCCTCACGAATATCCAGTATCTTTCTACTCTGCGCGAAACGTGCCTTAATAGCCTGCTCCACTTCAGCATCTGTAGGGACCGGTTTGGGGATCTGTTTATCGGTGGCCGTTCTATTTGCAACATTTCGACAAACTCCCATATGACGAGTAGCCTGCATTTCTTCCATGTATTGTTTATACACCGGAATAAATTTAGCAGCCGTTGCGTCATCCAATGCCAATCCTTTTATAATTTTGATTGCACTGTATTTCCAGCATCTGTTCTTTATTAAACTGCCTTCTTTCAGATTTAGTTTCTTTCTTTTCTTGGGCAAAAAGTGTTACCTGACTTCCCATAACAATGGCTGCCAACACCATTAAAAAAATTTTGTTCTCATCATTTTTTTGTTTTTAGTGATTAATCAATTTATAAATATATCATTTTCAGACAATTCCACCCATTCTGCTAATTCCTCATCAGACATAGATTCTATATAACGATCCAAAGTATCTGAATAAGAAGAGTCTAAATTCGTAGAAACAATAAGTGAATGAGAAGGCAACTCCTCTGCCACAGGTTGAGATATCGGAAAGAAAAGAACTCCCAACATGACAGCCGCAATAGCTAAAGTAGCCCCAATAATCAATTTTATTCTATTCTGCCTATTAAACCTCTCAGCCTGGGTACGCTCCAATACTTGTTTTTGCATTTTTCCGAAAAAGCCATCAGGGTACGATAAGGCATCCGCTTCCCAATATTCTTAAAATCAAACTCCTTTTCCATCCTATCTTTAATTATTTATCATGTACTCTTTTATCTTCTCTTTTGCATAATGATAATTCACTTTCAACGTATCCACCTTCGTGTCCGTAATCCTGCTAATTTCTTCATATTCCAGTTCATCATAATAACGAAGATTGAAAACTACCCGCTGTTTTTCAGGAAGCATCAAAATAGCCTGCTGAAATTTCACCGCCATTTCGTTCTCATAATCCACATAATCTGACGCCATCAACTTATTCATTAACTCTTCCTGAACTTCTTCCGCCGAAACAGCTTGTTCTTTACGCATATTCAGAAAACGGAGACACTCATTGGTCGCTATCCGATAAATCCATGTTCCCAATGAACTTTCCTCCCTAAACTGAGGAAGATGGCGAAAGACGCGAATAAAGACTTCCTGCAAAATATCCTCTGCATCCTCATGTGATACAACCAATCTCCGGATATGCCAATATATGGGCTGTTGAAAAAAATCTATCAACAATTTAAATCCCCGTTCCGGGTCGAAGCCCATACTTCCCTAATTTTATCTTCGTTTATCATCTATTCGTCAAAAGTTTATAGGTTAGAACCACCCGAGAACAAGAAGTTAAAAGTGAAAATAAAGTTTTTACATTAATTATAGATGAAGTTAAAATAATCAATCACATTTCCAACAAGAGAAAAATACAACCAATCTTCCAGAATATGAATTTAAAGATTTCAAACTCAATCTTCCTAACAATAAATTTCAGTTCTTAGAAGAATTACCATATAAACAGTAGGGAAATCCCTAAAAATAAATAGGGAAAAAGATAGAAGAATATACCTTTTCCCAACTTATCTTTGTTACAAACAAAAAA
>ENA-OQCK01000283-OQCK01000283.1-human-gut-metagenome-genome-assembly--contig:-NODE-283-length-30078-cov-3.543955_pt1 | contig 30078 bp, 49 predicted proteins | sample MGYA00242498_ERZ504578 | MGnify/ENA primary metagenome ERZ504578 (study PRJEB26092, sample SAMD00036229) | human gut metagenome | host: Homo sapiens | study: EMG produced TPA metagenomics assembly of...
CATCCTTTTTTTTATAGGTCTCTCCCCCGACCCCTCCCCGTAGGGAGGGGAGTTTTGAAGTTGCTCTTGTTTGTATTTTGTAGGACTATCTCTGTCCCCCTCTACGGGGAGGGGGCGTAGGGGGAGAGGCTTTTAATAATGCTCCGATTGTACGCTTTACCCGCTCCGCAGTAGTGACGGTATGTGTATATTCATCAATATGTACCGTTCCTCCCATAGAGACGGCGGAATTATGATAGAGCATGGAGCTCTCGATATTTTCCCTGGCGGAGAAATGAAATTCGCGGATGCCGGTTTCTCGGGCAATGTGGGCTATGTTGGCTTCATTCACCCCACAGCCTGCCAATAGAATGATTCGGTCTGATGCTTGTTGTTGGAGCTCTTTCAGAAGGGGAATGCCTCGCTCTGCTGTAGGTTGCTGTCCGGAAGTTAGGATGCGGTTGCATCCTAATTCGATAATATCTTCTATCGCTTTTCGTAGATTTCTGCATACATCGAAAGCACGGTGGAAGGTGACGGACATCCCTTGTGAGGCTTTCATAAGCTGCTCCATCAATGGAATGTCTACATCTCCTTCTGCCGTCAGGCAACCGAACACGACTCCGTCAGCGCCTAGGCGGCGGGCATTCTCTATGTCTTTCAGCATGATGCGCTGTTCGGTGGAGGAGTAAAGGAAGTCTCCTCCACGGGGACGGACAATGATATGCAATTTGGTCTGCTGCAATACTTCCCGTGCGATGAGGATATCGCCGTATGAGGGGGTTGTCCCTCCCTCGGGGATGCCTGCGCATAGTTCCACCCGGTCTGCTCCGCCGGCTTGTGCGGCAATACAACTCTCTACGGAGTTGGCACAAACTTCAAACTGATAATCTTTCATTTTGTAAAGTTATGGTTGTGGTGCAAAAATAAGAAAAGGGTGAATACGAATTCACCCTTTTCTGCATTTATTTTCTTTTCTGATGTTACTTTGCGTAGCTCACCGCACGTGTCTCACGGATAACGGTAATCTTCACTTGACCCGGATAAGTCATTTCGTCCTGAATCTTCTTGGCGATTTCACCGGAAAGGTTCTCCGTCTGTTTGTCGTCAATCTTGTCTGCACCGACAATGACACGCAACTCACGGCCTGCCTGGATGGCATATGTCTTTGTCACTCCCGGATAGGACATGGCCAGTTGCTCAAGGTCGTTCAGGCGCTTGATGTATGCTTCTACAATTTCGCGGCGTGCTCCCGGGCGTGCTCCTGAAATGGCATCGCATACTTGTACGATGGGGGCCAGCAGGCTGGTCATTTCCACTTCGTCGTGGTGGGCACCGATGGCGTTGCAGATGTCCGGCTTTTCCTTGAACTTTTCTGCCAGCTTCATACCATAGAGTGCATGCGGCAATTCCGGTTCCTCATCGGGTACTTTACCTATATCATGCAGCAGTCCGGCACGTTTTGCTTTCTTCGGGTTGAGTCCCAGCTCTGATGCCATCACAGCGCAAAGATTGGCTGTCTCGCGTGCATGCTGCAAAAGGTTCTGGCCGTATGAAGAACGGTATTTCATCTTACCGATAATGCGGATAAGTTCCGGATGCAGACCGTGGATGCCCAGGTCGATAGTAGTGCGTTTACCGGTTTCGATGATTTCCTCTTCTACCTGCTTGCGTACTTTGGCAACTACCTCTTCGATACGTGCCGGGTGGATACGTCCGTCTGTTACCAACTGGTGCAATGCCAGACGTGCAATCTCACGGCGAACCGGGTCGAAAGCTGACAATACGATAGCTTCCGGAGTATCGTCTACCACAATTTCCACACCGGTGGCAGCTTCCAGGGCGCGGATGTTGCGGCCTTCGCGACCGATGATACGTCCCTTTATTTCATCTGATTCGATGTGGAATACGGTTACTGAGTTTTCAATGGCTGTTTCCGTAGCCACGCGCTGGATGCTCTGTATCACGATGCGCTTGGCCTCTTTGCTTGCTGTCAGTTTGGCGTCGTCCATGATGTCGTTAATGTAGGACTGGGCCTGCGTTTTGGCTTCTTCCTTTAGGGATTCCACCATGCGCTCTTTGGCTTCTTCGGCAGAAGTCCGGAGATAGCTTCCAGTTTTTCTATTTCCTGGCGCTGCATGTGCTCCAGTTCTTCTTTCTTCTTGTCTACGATGGACAGCTGGGCTTCCAGATTTTCTTTCACGGCTTCTGCTTCCATCTTCTTGCGCTGGATTTCTTCCTGGCGTTGGTTCAGTACCAATTCACGTTGTTTCAGCTTGTTTTCTGCCTGCTGTATCTTTTGGTTACGTTGGGCCACTTCTTTTTCCAAGTCCGCCTTCTTGTTCAGGAATTTTTCCTTTACTTCCAGCAACTTATTCTTCTTAATCACTTCCGCTTCCGCTTCCGCATCTCTCAGGATACCGTCGTATTTGTTTTTCAGCCCGTGCTTGAAGAACAAGTACGAGGCAAACCCTCCGACAATGAAGCAGGCAATGGATAATACTATTGTAACTACTGTCATTTTATTAATTTGTTTTTAGTGTATAAATAAAAAAGCACTGCATAAAAGCTTGCTTTGATGAAGGGCAAACTTTTGTACAGTGCGCGAATTTCTCTCTTTTACCGACCCGACGGAGGGATTGTAGCTTATTGTTCCTTGAAATAAGTCTCCAATACCTCTGTCAGTTCCTTTATTTTAGCTGTATAGGGTTCAGTATCATTACGGTCCTTCAACTGAAGGTTTTCTAAAGCGACTGATAGGCCACCATGGCTATAATTCTCTCTAGAGACACATTCTGATAATGCTCCCGATACGCATTGAGCCTGATATCTACCTGCTTGGCGGCTTCTCTTACCATTTCCTCGTCCTCACGGTTGATTGTGAGAGTAGGAGGCTCCTGCCATCTGCAGGTTTATCTTTATCTTATCGTTCATACATCCTCTTCTCTTTATTCATTCAACAAAGCGATGCATTTATCGACTTCACGCACTAATTTGGACAATCGCAGTTTCGTCTCTTTCACGTCACTGCCGTTAAGGCTGATTGTCGTAGCTGTTTTTAGGTTCGTGTAGTTAAGTTCCAGTTCCCGGTATTCAGCTTGTACCTTCCCGTATTCCTCCTCTTTGGCTTCAAGAAGTTGCTTTAGCTCAGCATTTTCGCGTTTTAATTCATCGTGCAGATAGATTAAATGCCGCAGTCTGGCTTCAAAGGTACTTAATAGCTTCTTTTCTTCGTCTGTCATCACTACACCAAAATTGTACACAAAAATACGATTTACTTGGAGATTACAAAAACTTTTCGGAGAAAATGTGTTGTAGAAGTGCCGAAATAACCGAAATGGCCTATGAAAGCTTGGTTTCGGGGGATTGAAAAGGGGCGGACTGTTTATCAAAAGATAGGATATGTGGATAGGTGTGGGACTATTGGTTTTCTGCAAGGATTCTCTTCCTTTCTTTTCAAACGCTTAGTATTTCTGTTGCTAACTATTAATCGTCCGACAGTTGTTGAATTATCGTCCAACAACTGTCGGACGATAATTAGACATATGTCGGACGATAATAAAACGGTTATCGGACGATTAACAGTTAGTAAGGCAGGAATTACTTTTTGCTGTTTTCGGAACTACTGCTTGGGAATGATTGGAATAACCTACAGTAAAGGAGGATACAAAGAAATAAATAAAATAATTTATATAATAGTTTGGTTTATAAAATAAACTAATTATATTTGCATTGGAGTTCGAACCTAAAAAGTGTTTTTATTAATATGTGTGTAACTTTAAAATGAAGTGTGATTATGAAAACAATGGGTTATAAAGGTATGGTAATCGTTCTTTTTAGTATGTTTGTAGTGGGTGTGTCGGCGCAGAGTGTTCTGACGCTGAAAGTGACGAATGTTCCTTCTGCCAAGGGGAAGCTGATGGCGGCTACCGACAAGGGGCAATATAATATGGTGGATGCCGCTGTGAGCGATGTCGTGCTGGAGCTGAAGGATGTGCCTGCGGGCAAGTGCAAGATTTACGTCTATCACGATGAAAACGGTAATTACCAGCTCGACAGAGAGGACGGAGTACCGATGGAGTATTGTGCCATTGTCGATTGGGAGGTAAAAGAAAATACGGAGACGGTGGTTGTGCCGTTGGTGGATGTCCGAAAGGGAATGAAGAAGTAATCATATGGTATAATTATGAAAGATAAAGAATTGAACGAGAAAGAGAGTTTGGAACTTATCGCTCGAATGATACGCAATACGCGTCGCAACCTGGATACGGGTAGCGGAAATAGTTTTTTAGTGTGGGGATATGTAGGTGTGTTGGTGACTTTGGCCGTATGGGCAGGTGTCACGTTTACGGGTAATCCTGTCTGGATGTGGGGATTCTGGGGGATTCCGGTTGTGGGGTATCTGTTGATGTTCCTCTTATTGCGTAAGCGGCAAAAACCTGTGAAGTTTTATCTTGACAAGATACTGGAGCGGGTGTGGGGGGTGTTCGGGATGGTATGTATGATGGGGGTGCTGGCGGCAACGGATGCCGGACGTTACGAAACTATTCTGCCTTTGTGTGCCATCTTCTTCTCGTTGGGCAGCATCATTACGGGCTGCATCATTCGCTATACTACGTTTTTTATCTTCCCGCTGTTTGGCTTTTTATGGGGCTGAAGAATTTGTTGTATACTTGGGAGAAGTGCCTTTCCTCTCATCCCTGCTTTGGTTTGTCGGTGTACTGGTATTTTCGCTGATTATTCCCGGGCATATACTGAATTATAAGGCGCGGAAAGAAAATCGAAACGGAGAGTGGGGTGAAGTATGATGACACGAAACAGTGCTTTAGACAAATTCCTGCTTTCCCGAAAGTTTATTGTGTGTATAATTGTTTTGCAATTTATTCTATTGCCGATTGCTACTAAAGGATTTCGGTGGGAGAACATCGGTGATCTGATAATTTATACCTTGAGCCATGCACTTATACAAGGGATGTATCCTTATGCGTGGACTTTTCAGATTGTTTCCCTTGTCATGCTGATGCTGCTTGTGCTTCGGCGCGTGACGATGTCGCGCTGGTTTATGTTTTATGTGGGAGGTTGCTATGTGCTGTATGCCATTGTACAGAATGTGGCAGTAACAGATAAATATGGTTTCAGCATAGTGACGGTCAATGTGGTGATGATGCTCTTGGTTGCCTGCTTTGGATGAGGGAAGCCTGGCGGGGGAGCAGCATGCTGACCTTCGGCAATCTGAACCGAAGGACAGCATGGCTGATACCCGTGGCACTCTTTTGCCTATGGTGGCCTATGGACATGATGCGTGGCGCAGAACCCGATTTCAGCCCGATACATCTGTTTGCCGGAGGTCGGCGATGGCATTTTGTCCGATGACTCCGGTTTTTCTGGTCCTGCTTCTATTGAGTAAAGAAAATATTGATTTAACTTTGCTGCGGGTAACGGCGTTGGTGGGGTTTATCATCGGCTGTTATAACATGGGCAATTTTGCAACCGATGCAGGGTTTTATTTGGGATTGTATCACCTTCCTTTGGTGGGAATATCTCTCTATGCATTGTTGAAAAGTAAACGGAAGAATAAAATTTGATATGTTTAAAGAACTGAACCCTTTGCTTCACAGTGAACTGCGGCTTGCGGTGATGTCGTTGCTCATCAGTGTCGAGGAAGCGGATTTTGTCTATATCCGTCAACAAACGAAAGCTACGGCAGGAAACCTCAGTGTGCAGTTGGATAAGCTCAGCAAGGCGGGTTATGTGGAGATAACAAAAACTTTTAAAGGAAAAATGCCTTGTACACTTTGTAGGATTACTCCGCAGGGAGTGGATGCCTTTGAAGAATATATAGAGGCGTTGAAATCTTATCTGGTGGGAAAATTATGATTTTCCTGAGAATTTGATGGAATTGATGGAAAATGGCAGTGTCTGATTAATAACAATGAATTGATATGAGAATCTTGGTTACTTATGCCGTACAAGGCGAATTTACTGAATTGAAATTTCCCGGACTGATAGGGGAGGAAGAGGTGCAGATTGGCTATCTCCGTACCGGCGTGGGAAAGGTGAAATCGGCTTTTTATCTTTCTGAAGCGATAAACCATGCGCAACCGGACTTGGTGGTCAATGTAGGTACGGCAGGGACTATCTGTCATCAGGTAGGAGATATTTTCGTATGCCGTCATTTTGTGGACCGTGATATGCAGAAGCTGGTGGAGCTTGGTATGGAGCATGAGATTGATTCAACGGATTTGTTGTCCCAAAAAGGATATTGTTTGCACTGGCCGGCAGGTGGTGTATGCAATACGGGGGATACTTTCCTGACAGAACTCTCGGATGTGTCCGGTGATGTTGTGGATATGGAAGCCTATGCCCAGGCTTTGGTATGTCGTGCCAAGAATGTTCCTTTCATTTCGGTGAAGTACGTGACGGACATTATCGGACAGAACTCCGTGAAACATTGGGAAAACAAGCTTGCCGATGCCGGAAGGGGTTGGGAGAATTCTTCGAGAAGTTAGGAGGAGTTTAGCACATCATTTCAACGTCTTGAATGACAGTATATGCCAAGTCACCCCCACAGCGACAAGGAACAATACTGTCTTTATTTCTGTTAGTGGAATCAGGAAGAAGATGCAGTAAACCATTGTTCCCCACATCAGCAGTAGGGAGATGATTTTGGCACGTAGTGGGATGGCTTTGTTCTCGCGGAAGCTGCGGATGTAGGGACCGAGGCATTTGTGGTTCAGCAACCATTGGTACAGTCTGGGTGAGCCTCTGAAGTAGAGTGCTGCCGTGAGCAGCAGGAAAGGCGTAGTGGGCAGCAACGGCAGGAAGATGCCGATGATGCCGAGTGTCAAAGAAACTGTTCCCAAAATGATGCAGACGGTTTTCATGCGGCAAATGTAGGAAAAATAATAATATAGATAATATGTATGCGAATAAAGTAAAGAAGGTTGTTGCCGTCCACGACTTGTCGGGAGTCGGACGGGTGTCTCTGACGGTGGTCATTCCCATCCTTTCGTCTATGGGTTTCCAGGTGTGTCCGTTGCCTACAGCCGTATTGTCGAGCCATACCCAGTATCCGGAGTTCTCTTTTCTGGACTTGACGGATGAAATGCCGAAGATTATTTCCGAGTGGAAGAAGCTGGAAGTACAGTTTGATGCCTTTTATACCGGCTATCTGGGTTCTCCGCGGCAGATACATATTGTTTCTGACTTTATTGATGACTTCCGCCGACCGGACGGTCTGGTTGTGGTAGACCCGGTGTTGGGCGATAACGGACGGCTTTATGCGAACTTCCACGAGTCCATGATTGATGAAATGAAACATCTCATCACCAAGGCCGATGTCGTTACTCCCAATTTGACGGAGCTGTTCTATCTGCTGGGTATTCCTTATAAGGAGATGAATACGGATGAGGAATTGAAGTCATACCTTCGCCAGCTTTCCGATTGTGGTCCCGAAGTGGTGATTATTACCAGTGTACCCGTACGATGATAAGCATAAGACGTCCGTGTATGCCTATAACCGGAACGGTAACCGCTACTGGAAGGTTACGTGTCCTTACCTGCCGGCCCATTATCCCGGAACGGGGGATACGTTTACCAGTGTCATCATCGGGGCACTGTTGCAAGGTGACAGTTTGCCCATTGCCCTGGACCGTGCCACGCAGTTCATTCTGCAAGGTATCCGTGCTACTTTCGGATACGAGTACGACAACCGTGAAGGTATACAGCTTGAAAAGGTGTTGCATAATCTCGACATGCCGATTCAAATCTGTAGCTATGAATTAATTTAAACCAATCCCATCTATATGAAAAAGAAAATATTCCTGGCAGTGTTTCTCTGTTGCGGCATGTTTGCAGCAATGGCGCAGACTGCTGCCGACTCTCTTGCCATTGTTTCTGCCAACTGGCAGACTGAGCCCCTGCAGAAAGGGATGCTGTATAAAAAGGCAGTATTCAGTTCTTTGTATGGAGTTCCTCAGGAAGTGTCTATTTTTGAAATATCCCCGAAGCGCTACCGTTTCGATGTGCTCGTCCACAATCCCAAGGAGGAGACCAGTATAGCCGCCCGGCATGCAGGTGCGGTGGCGGCCATCAATGGCTCCTATTTTGATATGAAAGCCGGAAATTCCGTCTGCTATCTGCGTAAGGACGGGGTGGTGATAGATACTACCTCTACCGGGGTTCTGGCAACAGTGTCCAATGGAGCTGTACTCATAAAGAAAGGCAGGCTGGAACTGATTCCCTGGAGCAAGCAGGATGAAAAGGCATGTACTTTGAAAAAAGGCACTGTGCTGGCTTCCGGCCCTTTGATGCTGAAGGACGGGCAAGTGTGCGACTTGTCCGGGACTAATCGGAATTTTGTAGATACCAAGCATCCCCGCAGTGCTGTGGCGCTGACAAGAGAAGGAAAAATCCTGCTTATTGTTGTTGACGGACGTCGGAAGGGAAAAGCGGAAGGTATCAATATACCGAGCTTGCCCATATGATTCGTATATTGGGCGGGGAGGATGCGTTGAATCTGGACGGCGGCGGTTCTTCTACGCTGTGGAGTGGGGCGTTGCCGGATAAGGGAATAGCCAATACCCCGAGTGGCAGTGCAGAGCGTAAGGTTGCCAATTCTCTTTGTGTGTACGAATAAGTTAGGGAAGTAAATGGATAAATCTTAAGTTTTTTGTAATTTTGCCGTCGCATCGAGGTGACATTAGATGCGGCAACTTATTATATTAATTAGCGTATTAACAATATGTACACAGTCATCAAACGTATGGAAGTGTCGGCTGCCCATAGCCTGAAACTTTCTTATCGCAGTAAGTGTGAGAATCTGCACGGTCACAACTGGATTATCACTGTCTATTGCCGTTCCAAAGAGCTGAATGCGGACGGAATGGTGGTAGACTTCAGTCACATCAAGCAGGTGGTAAAGGAACAGCTGGATCATCATAATCTTAATGAAGTGCTGTCCTTCAATCCCACAGCCGAGAACATAGCCCGTTGGATATGCGACCAGATACCCACTTGCTTCAAGGTAGAGGTGCAGGAGTCGGAATCAAACATTGCCGTCTATGAGGAAGATTAATGAGATATTCTACAGTTTGCAGGGAGAAGGATACCATACGGGTACCCCGGCTGTCTTTATCCGTTTTTCCGGTTGTAACCTGAAGTGCCCCTTCTGTGATACGCAGCATGAGGACGGCATACTGATGTCCGATGAAGATATCGTAACAGAAGTTAGTAGATACCCTGCCGCTACCGTGATACTGACCGGTGGAGAACCCTCCCTTTGGATTGACCGTGAATTTGTGGATTGTCTGCACCAGGCGGGAAAGTATGTCTGCATTGAAACAAACGGTACCCATCCGCTGCCGGATAATATAGATTGGGTGACCTGCTCTCCCAAGCAGGGGGTAAAGCTGGAAATTACGCGTATGAATGAAGTGAAGGTGGTGTATGAAGGGCAGGATATTACTGTTTATGAGCAGTTGCCCGCCGGGCATTTCTTTCTTCAGCCTTGCTCTTGCAGCAATACGGCCGAAACGGTGGATTGCGTGATGAAGCATCCTAAGTGGAGACTTAGTTTGCAGACACATAAGCTGATAGATATCCGGTAGGCATTTATAAAACGAATAATGCTGTAAGCAATGCTTACAGCCATTATTCGTTCATGCACGGGAGGAGAGGCTCGAACTCCCGACACCCGGTTTTGGAGACCGGTGCTCTACCAACTGAGCTACTCCCGTGTTGCGGCTGCAAAGGTAATGCAAACTTTCAAATATGCAAGTAACAGACGTACTTATTTTATAAAGAAAGTTGCTTACAACATCTGTAAGTCCTGATACATAATGCGATACGCTGCTGCTTTTTTTTCCAGTGCCAGTGGGTAGGCTCTTGAGGAAGAAGGCATCCGGTAGAGGCGCATCGGATGGTTTTCGAAAAGAAACTCCGTGAAGTCACCTACTTTGGGCTTGTCGATGGAGAACTGCGTGCACAGCGTGTCCGTTGCCTTCTCACCGGTGGTGACGATAGCCTTGCATTGCGGTATCCGGTGTAGCAGGCAGGGACGTCCGTGGGTTGCACCACTTCCAGAAACTTATCCGAGGCGTTGTCCTGCAGGCGCCGTATGGCAGAGGCTGTGTCGAACAAGGCAATACCCTTTCCTGCAGGAAACTGATGAGGCGTTCTTTGCAGAAAGCCTTCTTCGTCTTGTCTACAAAATAATCCTTGTCATTGAAGAAAAGGAACCCGGTAATCCTCCACATGTCATTGTTCCAGTTGGGGTAGTAAAACTCCATGGACACCGCTTTTTCTGCGGAGGAAAGCTTCCCAGCATCAGCAGACGGCGTTGCCGGGAAGGAAGGGTTCTAAAGGGTGTTGTTCTATTTCCATACTTCCAATTTCATTGTTCTGCCTGCAAAAGTACGGAATATATCTTGGATATGCTATCCTGCAATGTCCTGATTGCTCATTCTGTCGGTGATTTGGAAGGGGAAATCAGGATATTCGTAGAGGCTGAACCGGGATTCTGTCTTGCCTTCCGTATAGTTCCAGATGGTGGCATATTCTTCGGCGTCTTCTCCCATGGCCTGCAGTTGGCGGAGGTAGGAGGCTATGGACTTGTTCTCTACGATATATATTTGTCCCAGCCGGTCTATTATAGGGCTGTGCGCCGGGTGCTGTCATGGTCGAAACGCAGGATGCGCTTGCCTTCGGGAGTGATGCCTACCATGTTGAAGGTCATGCTCTTGCCGATGGCGGGCAGGTTGAGCACATTGCGGTCGGTGGCGAGGAAAGGCAGGTGGTGCGTTTTCAGGAAACGCCGGATGCAGGCTGCCGGGTCATGGACGGTTCCAAGCAGTACGGACAGATTATGGGCATCTTCCTTGGTCAGCTTCCCGAAGCGCTTTTCTTCCCGTTGCTCTTGTACGGAACGGCTGTTGGGGGTAAACACGGCATTGTTTTCTTCAAAACCTTTCACGGAGAAGGTGTAGTAGCAAACCACTCCCAACTGATTGAGCACTTGCCGCAGGCGGGTAGTATGCCCCCGGCGGGATGCAGCTACGTTGTATACCAGTTGGTTGTCAATGAGCCAGCCTGCCGCCAGCAGTTTGCGTATTCCTTCGGCAGCTTCCGGAGTGACTTCGAGCGGGGTTTGGAAATGTGTCTGGATAATGAACTGGTGGATGCCGATGGTAGACGCCTTTTCCTTGAATTCCCTTAGAATCTCCACCAGCCCGTCATTGATGCGCATGGCAGGTAGGCGGGGAGGCGTGAGCCGAGGCGTACACGTTGCAGCTCTGCATACTTTTCTCCTTCGGGCCGTTCCTGATTGGCTTTCCGCTTGCGGACTGCCATGCGGTAGACGGCATCCAGAATATTGCCCAGCGTCTTGTTTTGGCTCATCAGTGCGTCACCGCCGGTGATGAGAATGTCCCGCAGTTGCGTGTCTTCCTCAAAATAGGCCATCAGCCGGCGCAGCTTCTTTTCCCATGTCTCCTTGGGACGCAGGGTGTCAAACTCAAAATTGAGCCGTTTGCTTTGAAAGTCGTACATACGCTGACAAGATGCGCAGAGTCCTCCGCAGGCGCGTCCCATGGTGTCGGGGATGAGGATGGCCACTTCCGGATAACGGCGGTGGATGTTATGCCCGTCGGGCAGCAGCCAGCCGGCGGCGTTGGGTTTACCTGGTTCTACGATATCCTCCCGTTCCCAGGCACGTATCTGTCCGTAGGTTTCCACCAGTGGGGTGAATAAAGTATATAGCTGCGCAGGGCCTCGTCGTCGTATCCGCTGCCGGTGCAGTTCAGCAGTGACAGATAATAGGGGGTGGCGAAGAAAGGCATTCCCTTCTTGCGGGCTTTTGAGAGCAGGTACATGGTTTCGGCAGAAAGGGAGTTGCCGAGAAGACGGTTTAGCTCCGTAGGGCTTTTGACGGCCATGGCAAGATGGAAACGGAAGTCATTCCACCATTCGCTGACGAGGTTGAACTTCTCCTCGTAGCTGAGTCCCTCTTCGAAATGGAAGCGGGAAGCCGGGTTCTTGCGGTGCTCAATCTTCTGCACCAGTGCATGCAGGATGCGTTCCTTGTTCTTTGCACGGATATGCTGCACGTCTTCATCCAGTCCGCTGGGCCAGCGTTCGGTCAGGGTTTTGATTTTCTGTGCGGAGGGCAGGGTGGGGGCTGGCTGGTGGAGGCGTTTGAACTGCTGGAACAAGTCGATGAACAGGTCCGTTTCCGTTTCCTCTTCCCATTGTCCCGTGAGGAAGGAATGCAGCATTGATAAAGTTGATATGGGCAGCTGTTCTCCGATGGAGAGCTCGTGTACTTCCTGCCCGTCAAATTCAATCAAGAGTCGAATTTGCTTACCGGCCTCGTTGTCCACTTCCGGATGTCCGGCAATGTACTCCGTCAGGTTGGCCTTGAAGGCTTCCGCATCGTCGCTTTGAACGGCGATGCTGACCAATTCAGGGAGTTCGTGCCGATAAGTTGTTCCAGTTGTGATAGAGTGAGTGCAAGCATTTTCTTTTTGTTTCATAAGCGATTGTTTTTTGAAGTTAATATTTATGATGGTTGACGCGGGGTGCGTCCTTGTGTTCCGTGAGGGGAAAATGATTTCATTTGCTAAAAATAACAAAAAAAAGCGGGAAATTTCTTTCCCGCCTTCTTGTTTCTAAAGTTCTTTAGAATTCTTTTTCTTTTATTTCTCTTCGTTGGCTTTCTGTTTCGGTTCCTTTTTGGCCAGCATCACTACGTTGTAAACGTACTCGGTCATCCATTGTTCCGAATATCCCAGACGCTCTTTGTACTGGCGTACTGCCGCTGCCGTCTTGTGTACATCGTCCTTTTTCCATACGGTTTTTGTACAGACGTCGTGTACGGTTTTTTCGGTCATGCTGCGCAGTGCTCCCTTGAAGATGGAAGGCATGCGGAATTTCCACTGCATCAGGTTTCCCATCAGCATCATCAAGTCATTGGAGAATCCTTGATACATAAAGAGATAACCTTGTACGTCGTTCTGCGTACGGCAGTGCTTCTTGACGGAAGTATCAATTTCCTTGAAGAAGTTTTCACTGATGCCGTAGTCCTGCATCAGCATCTTGCGCGAAGCGGCCTTTTCCGCTTGTCCCAGACGGCCTCCCTGCGTGGGGATTTTGAACAGACGCTTGAAGTTGGCTACATCCGGCACAAAGCGGATATTGGTGATGCCCAGGTTGGCGGCTATTACAGACTGGAAGTAGACGCGTGTCAGTGACACGAAGTCTTCCACATTCTTCGAAGATACTTCTCCGGTATTCTTGTTGAATAGTTTGGCAAATAAACTCATATCAAATTACGAATTACTGATTACAAATTACAAGACCGCAGGTCATCCGGCGGTTCCGGCTGCAAAAGTACGAAATAAGTTGGTTATCACCAGCACTCTATGTCTTTTTCTACCTCTTTCAGGCGGTTCTTGGTGAAAACGGGGTCTTTGATACCGGCGCTTTTCTGTGCGCGGTAGTCTTCAAGCAGCCTGAAAGCGTATTTTCCGAGCAGGCTGATGGCGATAAGATTGCAGAGCACCATGAGTCCCATAGTGACGTCGGCAAGGCTCCATGCCAGGTCGAAGGTGGCAACAGCACCGAACATGACCATGCCGCCCACCAGTATACGGTAGATGTTGAGCACCCATTTACGGTGGGTAAGGTAGCGCACATTGGCTTCTCCGTAATAATAATTTCCCAGAATGCTGCTGAATGCGAAGAAGAACAAGGCTACCGCAACGAAGATGGCTCCCGAGGTCCTATCTCGTTGGTCAGTGCATGCTGGGTAAGCTGTACGCCGTTTGTGGAACCATCCAGTGGAGCACCGCTGAACAGAATGATGAAAGCGGTGCAGGTACATATAATCAGCGTATCGGTAAATACTCCCAGCGTCTGAATCAAGCCTTGCTTCACGGGGTGGCTGACGTGTGCGGTTGCCGCCACATTGGGGGCGGACCCCATACCGGCCTCGTTGCTGAACAGCCCGCGTTTGATGCCCTGCATCAGCGCCATGCCGACACCCCCTCCCAAAGCCTGCTCCCATCCGAAGGCGTGGCCGACAATGAGTGCCAGGACTCCCGGCAGCTCTTTGATGTTCAACAGAACGATGATAAGTGCCAGTGCAATGTATCCCAACGCCATGATGGGGACGATGATGCTGCTGACTTTGGCTATGCGCTGTACGCCTCCAAAGATGATTGTCAGCGTGAGTGCGGTGATGATCCCTCCCACAACGGCATGGTCGAACCCGAAAGCGCTTCGAAAGCGGCACACAGTGTATTGCTCTGTACCGAGTTGAATGCAAATCCGAAGGTAATGGTGATAAGTACGGCAAACAGTGCCCCCATCCACGGCTGTTTCAGTCCCTTACGCATATAGTAGGCCGGGCCGCCGATAAAGGAGTCTTTGCCCTTTATCTTATACAATTGGGCCAGTGTAGATTCTACAAACGAGCTGGAAGCACCCAGGAGGGCAATCACCCACATCCAGAATACAGCGCCCGGACCGCCTACTGCAATGGCGGTGGCAACCCCTGCAAGATTGCCCGTACCTACACGGCTGGCAATGGAGATGGCAAATGCCTGGAACGATGAGATATGCTTTTCCTTGGCATCGCCTTTCCCGCCCGAGTCGCCCAGCAGACGTACCATTTCCTTTATCATCCGGAACTGTACAAAGCGGGTTCTCAGCGTAAACCATACGGCGCATCCCAACAGCAGGGCAACGAGGATGTAGGTCCAGAGCAGGTCGTTTATCAGATTTATTATTCCCATAATGTATATGTACAGTTATCTATTTGTAGTAAAAAAACTCACACAAAACAAGTGCTACCCTCTGTCGTTACTTTAGGCTGCTTCTGTCGTTATTCAAGGCTACCTCTGTCGTTAACTGAGATAGATTTCTTGCAAGTCGGTGATAATCAACGTGGTATGAGCTCGTGTGCTGCGATTTGTACCATGGACAAATCTGGACAAACCTGACGGAATCTCCTTGCCTATTTCAGCTTGAAGTGAAATTTGTGTCCTTCAAACACCGGTTCCACTATGTCATAACGAACAAACTTTGCCAGCAGATGTTCGGCGGCGCGTCGGGAAAGATGCGCCAGGCGGCAGTAACGGTTCAGTGAAAGGCGGTCGTTCTCTTCCAGCAGATTGAGCAACAGCTGTTCCCGTTCGGTATATTCTATCAGTTCTCCTTTCGGACTTCCGCTTTGCTGCCAGACGCGCAGATGGACGGGAGTAGCCAGGATGTTCTCATCCTTGATGCGGAGATAGGCCAAGTATTTTCCCGTTTCGTCCTTGGCATATACCGGCTTCCGGTCACTTTCCTCGATTTGTACCACCAGCACACTACGGCCTTCCACCTGATAGGTCTGCATGGTATAGTTCACCTCGGGGCTGCAATAAAGTCCGGCAGCCGCTTCTATCATATATTGTTCTTCGTCCGAACGGACACCGGCAATTTTCCCGTTATCTTTCACTCCGATGAGCAGTTTTCCACCGTCTGTATTGGCAAAGGCTGAAAGGGTTTTGGCTATCTTGCGGGCGTCGGATATTTCGAACTTGAAATCCTGCTGTTGGTGCTCTCCTTCGGCTATGAGAGCGTGTATATATTCGGTGTCAGTAAGCGTTTTCATGCTTGCAAAAGTAGATAAAAAATGCGTAAGAGCCCTTTTTGCGGCGATTTTACCGAATATTTCAAAAAAAATATCGTTTTTCTGCATTTATTTCAAGAAAGAATGTATTTTTGCCAGACATTATTAACGAAGTAATTTAAAAAGGATTATGAAAGAATTAGTTGAAAAAGTAGCTGCATTGTATGCAGACTTCTCAAAAGATGCAAACGCTCAGTTGGAAAACGGTAACAAGGCAGCAGGAACTCGCGCTCGTAAGGCTTCTTTGGAAATCGAAAAAGCTATGAAGGAATTCCGCAAAGCATCTTTGGAAGCTTCTAAGAAGTAAGAAAAAAAGCATATTTGATGCTGCGAAAGACTGCCACTACTGGCGGTCTTTTTTGTTTTTGAAAAGTATTATGCTACTTTTGACGCAGGTATTATGGATGAAAACGTTCTCAATAAACTGAAGATACTGGCAGAGTCGGCAAAGTATGACGTCTCTTGCTCCTCCAGTGGTACGGTGCGCTCCGGCAAGGCAGGCATGCTGGGGAACACTGTGGGTGGCTGGGGCATCTGCCATAGTTTTGCCGAGGACGGCCGTTGTATCTCCCTGCTCAAAGTGATGCTTACCAATTATTGCATCTACGACTGCGCCTACTGCATCAACCGCCGCAGCAACGACCTGCCGCGTGCCACGCTGTCGGTGACCGAGCTTGTAGACCTCACCATGGAGTTCTATCGCCGCAACTATATCGAAGGGCTTTTCCTGAGCAGTGGGGTGGTGCGTAATCCCGATTACACGATGGAACGTCTGGTGCGCGTTGCCAAGGACCTCCGCACTATCCATCGTTTCAACGGATATATCCATCTGAAAAGCATTCCCGGTGCCAGCCGCGAACTGGTGAATGAGGCAGGGCTTTATGCCGACCGTCTCAGCGTCAATGTCGAGATACCGAAGGAGGAGAACCTGAAACTGCTTGCCCCGGAGAAAGACCATAAGAGTGTATATGCGCCTATGCGCTACATCCAGCAGGGAGTCCTTGAAAGTTCGGAAGAACGCAAGAAACACCGCTACGCTCCCCGTTTCGCTCCTGCCGGACAAAGCACACAGATGATAGTAGGCGCTACCGCCGAGACGGACAAGGATATTCTGTATCTTTCGTCGGCCCTCTACAAGGGACCTACGATGCGGCGTGTCTACTATTCGGGCTATATTTCCGTCAATACCTACGATAAGCGCCTGCCGGCATTGAAACAGCCCCCTTTGGTGCGCGAAAACCGCCTTTACCAAGCTGACTGGCTGATGCGCTTCTATCAGTCAAGGTGGAGGAAATAGTGGATGATGCCTACCCGGACCTTGATTTGGAGATTGACCCCAAGCTGTCCTGGGCTTTGCGCCATCCCGAGCAGTTTCCGGTCGATGTGAACAAGGTGGATTATGAGATGTTGCTCCGCGTGCCGGGCATCGGCGTGAAGTCGGCACGGCTGATAGTGGCTTCCCGACGTTTCTCCAAGATAGGTTTCTACCAGTTGAAGAAGATAGGGTGGTGATGAAGAAGGCGCAGTATTTCATTACCTGCTGCGAGTTGCCGATGTGCACGGTCAATGAGCTGACTCCGCAAGGGGTACGCAGTCTCCTGTTGCCCAAACCGAACAAGAAAAAAGTGGATGAGAGGCAGTTGATGCTTGATTTTGGCGAATGAATATCTTTTTATACGATAAGACTTTTGAGGGATTGCTGACTTCTGTTTTTGAAGCCTATTCCCGCCGCATTTTCCCCGATGCACTGTTGTTGGAGGGAGAGCCTCTACCATTGTTCTACGATGAAATATTTACAGTGATAACCGATGAGGAGAAGTCCGGTCGCGTCTGGCGCGGATTGCAGAAGAAGCTGTCGTCTGCGGCACTTGCCTGCCTCGCCCAATGCTGGCTGGCAGAGGAACCGGAAACTCCCATGCTACTGTTCCGCTATATTCGCAAGGCGATAGATGCTCCTCGCTCCATTGAAACGAACTTTGCCGACCCTGATGTGCTGGAGTTCTCCCGTATGTGGAAGCGGGTGGATTGGGAGCGTATACGCCTGCTTCAGTTTGTCCGCTTCCAGAAGGCTGCGGACGGTACTTTCTTTGCTGCCGTCGAGCCCGAAAAGAATGCCCTTCCTTTGGTGACGGGGCATTTCAAGGACCGTTTTGCCGACCAGCGTTGGCTGATTTATGACATCAGGCGAGCCTATGGGTACTATTACGACTTGAAGGAGGTGCGCCAGGTGACTTTTGGTGAGGACAGTCGCGAAGGACATCTTGTCACCGGCATGCTCGACGAAAGTCTGATGGACGGAGACGAACAGCTTTTCCAGTCTCTCTGGAAAACCTATTTCAAGGCAATCTGCATCAAGGAACGCCTCAATCCCCGGAAGCACAAGCAGGACATGCCCGTGCGCTATTGGAAATATCTGACGGAAAAACAGCAGTGATTCCCTTTATTCGATTTTCTCCACTGTCACTTCGGGAAATTCCTGCATCAGTTGCAGCAAATATCCCTCATCATAGCTTTTCTTGGATTTGATGACCATGGTCACTTGATAGTTGGTGTACTCTCCCTGCACTTGCCGGTCCAGGTTGTAGGACACCACCAGATAGTCTTTGGAGTTGAATCGCCGGGACACTTGCGGCAGTATCTCTTTGCTGGAAGTGGAAAAGGTTATCACGGAACTTTTCATGCCAATGCTTTTGAAAATAAGGCTCAACAGTTCGAGCCCTGCCAGAGTCAGCAGGGTGGCGGCAATGCTGATGGTGTACATTCCTGCACCTACTGCCAATCCGATGCCTGCAGTAGCCCATATTCCTGCGGCTGTTGTCAGTCCCCTGACTATCTGTTTCTGGAAAATGATGGTACCCGCACCGATGAATCCGATACCGCTGACTACTTGTGCGGCAACACGGCTGGGGTCCAGCGTCACACTGCTTTCCTTGATGATTTCCTGAAAACCATATTGGGATACAATCATGATGAGCGCGCTTCCCAATGATACCAGGAAATGGGTGCGGTAGCCTGCTTCTTTGGCACGGTATTCCCGGTCCAGTCCGATAATGGCACCCAATATTCCGGCTACCAGCAACCTGAGCACAAAATCAAAGTTTAACATCATCATCGTATCCTCTCTTTCTTTTTTATTAATTGATGACCCAATTCTTATTGTGGGGCACTGTTTTCTTGGGGTTGTAATGCATTCCGGCTTGTGTCGGTATTTTTAGTATGTATGTACGTCCGCTTTTATTCATCAGCGAGGTATCCCGCAGCCACGGATTGGCATCTTTCAGTTGGGCATAGGTGATGCCTTTATCTTTGGCAAACTGTGCCAGGTTGCCGATGCCCGTTGTGACGGTCACTTCCGTGTAGGGGATGGGCGGATAAAGATGTTCCCGTTTCAACAGAAAGCCGTACTGCTGTGGATTGCTGATGACTGCTTTGGCTGCCAGCAGGCGGAACATGTAGCGCGAAGTCTCTTCTACCAGCCATAAGTCGACAGCCTGGTCCACCATTTGCTTCTGCAGCTGTGTGGAGATGCGTCCTTGCCCGGCATTGTAGGCGGCGGCTACGCACAGCCAGTTCCCGTATTTCTGATAAGCATCTTTCAGGTACTTGCAGGCTGCTTTGGTCTCTTTCTCGATATGGTATCGTTCGTCGATGTTGCTGTTCACCTCCAGTCCGAATTCGCGTCCGGTGGCAGGCATGAACTGCCATAGGCCGGCGGCACCCGCAGGCGATTTGGCAAGCGGGTTCAGGTTGCTTTCTATCACAGCGAGGTACTTGAAGTCATCGGGAAGGCCGTTGGCTTTTAGTATAGGCTCTATGACGGGGAAGTAGCGGTTGGCACGCTTCACCATGAGCATGGTGGTGGAGTGCATGTAGGTGAAGGACATCAGTTCGCGGTCCATACGTTCGCGGTGGTCGTAGCGAAGCAGGTCAATAGCTTGTCCGGCAAAAGTGATCTTGTCCGGTACGCTGGGGGAGGTCACGCAGTAGGGAACTTCGGATTTCACGGAATCGCGTTCGGGATTCAGCGTACTGCTGCCTGCGAGGAAGGGGAGGCTGGAACCTGCGCACAGTGCAATGGCAGCGGTAAGCACGATATATTTTGAATTTTTCTTCATGTCTGTATGTATATTTCTGTTTGGAGACGTGAAGATACGAAATCAATTCGTTATAGGCAACCTTTCCCATAGCCATCGTGGAATCATACGCCAAAAAAATACCAGTACCCGGTAGCGTCCGTCAATGACAACTACCCGTCTCTTTTCTCTTAAAGCCTTGATTATGTGCTGTGCTACACGGTCTGCTTTCATCAGCATCGGGTATTTCCCGCTTTTCAATAAATCGGTGGCAACAAATCCCGGACGGATGTCGGTGAAGTGTATATCAAGATGCTGCATCCGGGCAAGTTGTGCCAGCGCTTCGATATAGGTATTCTGGAAGCGTTTGGTGGCAGAGTAGGCCGGTGCAACGCCCAGTCCTTTAGTGCCTGCAATGGAACTGATGACAGCAATATGTCCGGAGCCTTTTTCCTTGAAATAGTTGAAGGCGGCAGTCACCATGCGGGTAAATCCCTCTACATTGGTACGTGCCGTGTTCAGTTCGATGTCCGGTTGTAAGTCCCGGTTTTGATGTCCCACGCCGGAACTGAGGAAAAACAGGTCTATGCCTCCCAGCTTTTTTATCAGGTTATGGAGGTGTAGAGTCGCTGTCTCTTCCGTAACGTCCAGCTGTTCCGTGACTATCCGGTCGGGTGCGGTGGCTTGCAGGGCATGCAATGCTTCCTCTCTTCTGCCGGCAATACCTATATGCCAGCCTTGTTGTACAAGTATCCTGGCTACTTCTTGTCCGATGCCTGAAGTGGCACCGATGATGATGGCTTTCTGCATGATGATAGGGGATTATCCGATGACGGTTGCTACAATTCTTCTTCCTCCGCCCCGGTTGCGGAACTCGCAGAGATAGATGCCTTGCCAGATACCTATGTTCAGACGCCATTGGTGATGGGGATGGTGAGGCTGGTTCGCTGAGGGTTGCTTGGCATGGGCGGGCATATCGTCATCGCCTTCGCATGTATGTTGGTAATAAGGTTCCCGTTCTTTTACGAGGCGGTTGAAGATGGCTTCCATATCTGTCTGTACGTCAGGGTCTGCATTCTCGTTGATGGTGAGGCCTGCGCTTGTATGCTTGATGAACAGATGCAGGATTCCGGCAGACGGAAGCGGTGGAAGGTTGCGTATAATCTCCTCTGTCACCAGGTGAAAGCCACGCCGGCGAGGGGTTAGGGTAAATTCTTTCTGTGCGGTCATAAATCATTGTTTTTCGTTTGTTGTCAGGATGGTCTTGTCCGGCAGGGCAGTTCCACGGTGAATGTGCTTCCCACTCCCATTGTCGAATCTACGGTAATCACTCCATTCATTTTCTCAACGATGGATTTGCAGATGGAGAGTCCTAATCCGGCACCTTGGCAAAAGAGTCCACCTTTTCAAACCGTTCGAATATCATTCCCAGTTTGTCGGGGGGAATACCGCATCCAGTATCGGAAACACTGATTCTTATTCCGTCTGTGTCCGTTTCGTAGTACACTTCGATATGTCCCTGCACGGTGTTTTTCAGTGCATTCGATATGAAGTTGTTCAGTATCTGTTTGATGCGCATCGGGTCGTGCTCTATCTGGCCGGGGGCTGCCGGATACCTGGCAAAGAGTTTCACTCCTGCCGGAACGTTCCGTTCGTACTCGGTAATACTTTCCTCGATGAGTTCTGCCGGATTGAACCATTCGGAATGGAGCTCTATGTGTCCGGCCTCTATCTTGAAAGGTCCAGAACGTCGTTGATTAGTTTGAGCAACAGTTGGTTGTTGTGGTTTATCAAAGAGATGTACTGTTCCCTTTCCTGCTCGTTTTCCACGTAGTGCAGCAGGCTGGAGAAACCGATAATCGCATTTAGCGGCGTGCGGATTTCATGGCTCATATTGGCAAGGAAAGCGGATTTCAGCCGGTCTGCCTCTTCGGCCTTTTCCTTGGCTTGTATCAGCATTGCTTCCGTCTTCTTTAATTGGGTGATGTCATAATTGATGCAGATAATCTCTATGATGTTCTGTTCAGGCATGTAGCGTTCTACAATGATGTTGACGTGGGTCCACATGAAAGAACCGTCTTCTTTAAGAACACGTACTTCCCGGCTGAGCTTGTGTGCCAGTCCTCTCTTTACGTTCTGTAGGAAGTCAAGCATGATAGTACGGTCGTCTGGGTGGAGATGATTGTAGGTTCCGATGATTTCGGACAACGGTGTTTCTGTTTTCTCACCCAAGTTCTTGTACCAGCTGCGTTGGGCATAGCCTTGCTCATTAAGAAGGTCATAATTGGCATATCCCACTTTGGCATAGTCATCTATAAGCTCAAAGTGGCTCTCGAACTCTTGTATTTTGTTGTAAGCGACGGTCGTTTCCGTTTTGTCTGCGTTGATTAGCAGATAGTTGGTCAGGTTGTGATTATCGTCGTAAAGGCTTGTGACTTTGGTTACAAGGTCTATGGTGCCCGTCTTCTTCTGTGTCTTGTAGTAATTGTCTATTTTAGAGAAGTCATACCGGAAAGTGAAGTCTGCATTTTCATGTTTTCTTAACTTGCTTTTCATCTCTTCCGGGAAAATCGGATTCTCGAAAATATTAATTCCAAGTAGATCTTCTTTCTGTTTGAGATGGAACATTTCCTGCTCTTTGTCATTCATATCTATCAATATTCCCTCTCGGTTATAGAGCTCAATTCCTACCGGAAGATATTTATAAATATTATGGAGGAGACGGTTACGCTCTTGTAAGGCTTGGGATGCCGATGACATGTCGGGACCGTCTTGTGTTTCGGCAATGCCGTAGACTTTGACATTACCGTTTTCATCGGTTCTCTGCAGGCATATCTTGCTTCTTATCCACGTTGGACCCTCTACTGTGTTGAGCAGATATACAGTCTCTTGTGTCTGCCGGATATTGTCGAAGGAATGTGTGGTAGTATGCCGTTGTTCCTCTTTCAGGATACGTTTGTTGAAATCTTTAAAGCTGATGGTTCCATCCTCATCCAGTCCCAGCAACCGGGAGATATATTCGGAGCAAATGTAGCTTTCGGTCTTTAAATCAGCTTCCCACCATCCCATATTGGCATTGGTCATCATTGCTGACAGTAAGTCATAATCAAATTTAGAATTCATACCGGAATCTTTAATAGTGATGTTTTTGTTCTGTCACAACAATTAAGATATTGACAAAGATACATTATTTCCAAATTAATCTGTGATGAACGGAAATAAAAATAAGGGTTATATGTGTTTTTGGGAAATGGGAAAAGGGTACCCGAGTTTTTGTACTTGCCGGAATAAGACGTATATTTGTTGCAATTTTTACATTCTAACAAGAAAATGCCATGAAGCGTATTGGACTCTTTGTAATAGTTTTTTTCTGCATATCACTCTTACTCCATGCAAGCGGCCCGCGTGTCTTGTTTATCGGAGATCTATCACGGACGGTAACTGGGGAAATGCCTGCGGGATGCCCAAACCGACTGCGGAGCGAAGCCTTTGGGATATGAACCATATTTACGGTAGCGGCTATATGTATTTGTGTGCAAGTCATTATCAAGGAGATTTTCCGGAAAAGGAATATGCTTTTTTTAACCGTGGCATCAGTGGAAACACTCTCCGGGATTTGGAGAAACGCTGGGAAGAGGATGTCATTGGAATGAAACCGGATGTGCTTTCCGTCTTGGTGGGGACAAACGATGTACATTACTATCTGCAGGGTGACAAAAAAGAGCCTTTTGATTTTGAAGGATGGGAGAAGTGTTACCGTTCCTTGCTTGACCGTTCTTTGCAGGCCAATCCGGAATTGAAGATAGTGCTGGGCACTCCTTTTGTTGCCAATGTCGGCAATATGCGTAAGAGTGAGGACTTTGCAGAACGTGATAGTCTGGTGCGTCGCTGTGCCGCCATCGTAGAGAGGATAGCGAAGGACTATCAGACGGTATTTCTTCCTTATAATGCGATGTTCGATGAAATTCTCGGCACTGCTCCGGCTTCTCAAGACACCTATTGGATTTGGGACGGTATCCACCCCACTCCTGCAGGGCATAAACGAATGGCGGATATGTGGATAAAGCGTGTGAATTTATAATTTATCAATAAAATAGAGAGTAATGGAAAAAGTGATTATCAACTCGTACGAGGATTTTGAAAAGCTGGTAGGCCAGCAAATCGGTGTTTCGGAATATGTAGAGCTCCCTCAGGAGCGTATCAATCTGTTTGCTGATGCGACATTGGACCATCAGTGGATACACGTCGATACGGAACGCGCCAAAGTGGAAAGCCCTTTTAAGAGCACTATTGCACATGGGTATCTCACCTTGTCCATGTTGCCATATCTGTGGAACCAGATTATTGAAGTGAACAACCTGAAGATGATGATTAATTATGGTATGGACAAGATGAAGTTCGGTCAGGCGGTATTGTCCGGACAGAGCATCCGGCTGGTTGCCCATTTGCAATCTCTGTCGAATCTGCGCGGTGTGGCAAAGGCGGAAATAAAATTTGCCATCGAAATACAAGGTGAAAAGAAGAAGGCACTGGAAGGGGTGGCTATATTTTTGTATTATTTCAATTGATTATGCGTAAGATGGTATGCCCCCAATGCAAGGTGGGGGCATTTTTTGTGATGAACGGACAAGGTGAGCGCTTGCCGGTCTACATCTCTGACAAAGGTGAGATTGTACCTAAGGACGGCACCTCCTCGTTGGAGGGATACGACCAGGATACGGTTTATTGTTTGTGCTGTTCCTGGCGCGGGACTCCGAAACGTTTGGTGAGATACTGATGGACATACTCTTGCCACAAATGGCGGAGTGCCGCCACGGGATGGTACAACAGCATCCGTGGTCCGGCATACCGCATGACTTCACGCATCCGTTCTTTCATTTCGGGCTTGTAGCAGTGAATGCTGCATTGCCTGCAGGTGGATTTATTCTCACCGAAAGGACAGCGTGAAAGACGAATGTGGGCATACCCCAGCAGTTCCTCGCATCGGGGACACAATTGCTTGTTGCCTTCCTTTTTCCGGCAGTAAAGGCGGACCATCCGTTCTACTGTCTGTTTTCCTGCTTGATACGGGACGGCATGTTTATTGTTTGGACTGCCAGCGTTTCAAGGTCGGGAAGAATTCTTTCATACCGGCAATGGCTTCCTCTTTAGTGAAATTCATTCCGGAATCCTTGTTGAATTCGTCGGTGAACTGTGCACAGTGTTCTATCATTCGTCCATAGTACAGTCTTGTGCAAAATCACCGTGCTGATAGCAATAGGTGCAATATTCCTCGTTGAGGCTACCGTCGGCATTGGTTCCGAGTACTTCTGCGGATGACAAGGGCATTCCGCAGCTTTGGCAAAGTTTAGCTTCCATAATGTGTGGAGTTAAGTGATATGCAAATATAGGATATTATTTTGGTTGAAGCATCCTTTTCAGATAAATCATGTCTTTCAATTGCTTGCCACCTTCAAATATGGGGTGGTCGTAATTATCGATAAAGAAATCGGGTACTCGGTGTGAGTATGCAAATCCGCAGCTTTCATAGAAGGGGATGGTTAGCGGACTGTCTCCAGTGCCGACAAGCATAGTATGGCACCGGTCTTTATAATGTTCAAGAACGAATGCTATCAGTTGTCTTCCATATCCCTGGCGCTGGTATTCCGGATAGACAGCTATGCTCTTTATTTCGTAGATTCCTTTATCCTCGCAGGTGATTACACAAGACGCTTTGACTGTATCATTATCGGATAGGATGAACATCTCTCCCCGTTCCAGATAACGGTCAATCATGGACTCTTGTTCGTCGCAAGCAGCAGCAGGTCAAGATATTGCTTTTTGTTGCCGGATATGGGATGTATTCTTATCATATTTCTGAATTTCTGGTGTGAAGTTAGTCATTTTCTATTGAATTACAATGGATATCTCTTTTTAACTGTTGAATGGTTGAGAGTTGCCGGTGAACAAAATCTGCCATACGCCGTTCTTCTCATAACATGATAATCTGATGAAGTTATGAGTAAGTTGAAATTCTCTTTTCTGGTTTTGATGCTGATGGTATCAGTCTCGGCTTCTGCCGATTGGGCACCTGCTGATGTACAGGCTGCACTGAAGAAAATGTATCCTACGGCAGATGGTGTTGCCTGGTCGCATGATGAATCTTATTATGTGGCAGATTTCCTGATGAACGGTTTTGATACGAAAGTCTGGTTTGACGGGCAGGCGCAATGGGTAATGCAACAGACGGACTGGGAGACAATGGACGAAGTGCCCCCTGCCGTTTACAATGCTTTTGCCGCCAGTGAATATTCCGGAGGGATGGTGCAGAATGTCACTTGGGTACAGTTTCCCAAATGCAGTCCATCGTGGCGGTAGAGGTAGGGATGGCAAATCTCCAGACGAAATATCAGATATTGTTTACCCCGACGGGCGAAATCATCCGTGCCCGTAATGTCACCTATACATACAATCCGCTCGGCGCAGCCACTTTCTTGTAACGTCTGTTCGCATACCTGCTGAATTTATCATATCTTTGCCTTCCCAAACCAGACTTTTATGGACAAAGACACTTTTCAGCAGGAGGTTTATAATGTAGTGGCCGCAATCCTCCGGGGCGGGTGGTGACGTACGGACAGATAGCCTATCTTGTCGGAAGACCTCAATGTTCGCGCATGGTGGGACATGCTATGCACGATGTGCCCGACGGCATGTGTTTGCCCTGCCATCGGGTAGTGAACAGCCAGGGCAGGCTGGCACCGTGCTGGGCGGAACAGCGGGCTTTGCTGGAGGCAGAGGGCGTGACGTTCAGAAAGAATGGGTGTGTGGACATGAAAAAATGCCAGTGGGAATTCATGAAAGAGCAAATACAATAAGATTATGAAATTTATAGGTGCACATGTATCGGCCAGTGGGGGAGTGGAAGCGGCTCCCGTCAATGCCAGTGAGATAGGGGCAAATGCTTTTGCCTTGTTTACCAAGAACCAGCGTCAGTGGGTGGCAAGGCCGCTGACGGAGGAGAGTATCAGGGTGTTTAAGGAAAATTGCGGGAAGCTTGGCTTCGATTCCCGCTATATCCTCCTCACGACAGTTATCTGATAAATTTAGGGCATCCCGAAGAAGAAGGGTTACAGAAAAGCCGTGCCGCTTTTCTGGATGAGATGCAGCGCTGCGAACAATTAGGGCTGAAGTTACTGAATTTTCATCCGGGCAGCCATCTGAATAAGATTTCCGTGGAAGAGTGTCTGGACAAGGTCGCTGAATCCATTAATCTTATATTGGGCAAGACGCACGATGTGGTGGCTGTCATAGAGAACACAGCCGGGCAGGGTAGCAATGTGGGAAATGAGTTCTGGCAGCTGGGACATATCATTGACGGGTGGATGACAAGTCTCGCGTTGGAGTTTGCTTGATACCTGCCACACGTATACAGCAGGCTATGATATAGTGAATGAGTATGACAAGGTGTTTGAGGAGTTTGACGCAGCGGTAGGTTTCGGCTATCTGCGCGGTATACACCTGAATGACTCCAAGAAAGCACTCGGCTCCAGAGTAGACCGTCACGACAGCATCGGCAAGGGCTGATAGGTATGGATTTCTTCCGGCGCTTTATGCAAGATGTGCGTTTTGACGGTATACCTATTATTTTGGAGACGCCCGATGAATCGCTTTGGGCAGAGGAGATAAAACTGTTGAGAAGCTTTGTCTCCTCTGATTGAGAGACTATGCCCTGAATACACATTCTATACGGTTACCGTCCGGGTCGAGGACGACACTTTCAAAATATCCGTCGCCGGAGGTACGGGGCTCTCCTGCGATGGTATATCCCGCTGTACGTACCGTTCTGTCTGTCGGAGGACAGCTTCCTGGCTGTCGAAGGCAAAGGCAAAGTGGGTCAGTCCCAGTCTGTTTTCCTCAATAGGGGTATTCTGTATGTCCGTACGGCTCATCAGTTCCAAATCCGTTCCTTCATCGAAGTGAAGGAAATAAGATTCGAATCCTTTTTGGGGTTGATGTACTTTTCATTGCTGCTCCCGTTGAAGTAACGTGTGTAGAACTCTTTCATCTCTTCCAGTTGGAAGGTCCAGATGGCGATGTGATGTATCTTCATAAGTTTGCTAAATTATAATCTGTGTTCAATCTGAGTAATCTGTGGTGGGGTTGGTAATTGCAGGTGCAGAATAGGGAAAGGCTTTCCCGTCGGGTCGGTTTCGTCCCGGCCGGCCACTTGGAATCCCATATGTTGGTAAAATCGGCAAGCTTGTCCGTTCTGCTCATTTACATCCACTTTGTGGATGTGTTTTTGGTGGATGGCGTACTCCATGAGCGTTTTCCGTATCCCTTACCTTGTTGGTCGGGACGGACAAACAACATCTCGATGAGTTCATCGCTCAGTCCCATAAAGGCGGCAATTTCTTCTTTTTCGTTGCGGATGATGTAAAGCTCTACGGCAAGAAAGTACTGCTCTCTTATCAGCGGTTTGTAAAACTGTATATCCTTTTCTGCCAGGAAGTGGTGTGTGCTGCGGACAGAGGCTTCCCAGACGGTCAACAGTTCGTCATAATCTTGTGGGGTAGGTCGGAGTGTCATCATTTATTGCATTACTTTGCTGGTTATTAATCAGTAGACAGTCAGAATTCGGCTTCTTTGGTAATCCTTACGGTTTCTCCCGTTATAGGGTGGGTAAATTCTAAGTATTCGGCATGCAGATAAAGCCGGTCTGCTTTCTCCCCGTAAAGTTCATCACCGATGATGGGGCAGTGCAAGCCAAGCGGGTGTGCTGCATGTATACGTAGCTGATGGGTTCTTCCCGTGCGCGGATAGAAAGCGATACGGGTCCGTTTCCCGTCCAGACGTTCCAGAACTTGATAATCGGTGATGGCGGGCTTTCCGTGTTCGGTGTGTACCATTTGCCGTGGGCGGTCAAGTGGATTCAGGCAAAGCGGGAGGTCGACCGTACCTTTGTCCTTTGGGACAATACCCTCGAGCAATGCGACATAACGTTTCCTGACCAGGCGGTTCTTGAACTGGGCCTGCAGGTTCTGGTGTACACGCTTGGTCTTGGCAATGAGCATTAAACCGGAAGTGGCCATGTCGAGACGATGCACCGTCAAGGGACCGTCAGCTTCGGGATATTGCTCACGCATCAGGCTATAGACGGAGACTGCATCTTCCTTGCCGGGAACAGACAGCATTCCTGCCGGTTTGTTGATGACCGAAAGCCATGGGTCCTCATAAACAATCTCCAAATTTTGGGAGGGTACCTGCATTCTTTTCAACATGGGGTTTTCCTCTACTTGTAGACCTTGCAGCATGTGTTGCAGTATAGGTTCGCACTTTCCTTTGCAAGCCGGATAATAGTGGCCATGATGCGTATCTCTGTCTTGGGGGAATCACCCACCAGAACTCGGCCATGGCAATAGGTTTCCATCCGTGCAGATAAGCTTGTTGCAGCAGTTTGGGGGCCGCACATTCACCCGCACCGGCAGGAGGTGTCTTGTGCACGGTCTGCCCGAATATCTCACAGAGATTCTTGACTTCTCCCCGGTAATTCAGCATCCCGAACTGTTCGAATAGCTTTTGCTGCAATGCAGCAGAGCGGGTTTTACGTTCAGACTTCAATGCTGAAATCCGTCTTTCCCAGTCTTCTGTCTGCGTTTGCAGTGTGGTAATCCTTGCTTTCCATGAACGTTCCAGGCGTTTATATTCTGCCTTTTGGAACTGGCTTTCCCGTATCAGTTCGGCTTCTTCCTGCGCATTGAGTTCTTTTTCTTTTCTGCGCTGTTCTCTGGCTGTTTTGGCTTCTTTCAACTGTGCTTTGGCTGTTGCCAGTATGTTTTCTGCTGACTGAATGGTCCGGGCAAGCTCTGCTGATAAGGCGGCATATGCTTTGTCATTTTCCAGTTGCCGGATGTTGCGGTTGATGGAAGAGATGTTCTCTTCTTCTATCTTGAAAAAGCCTTGTGGCTGTAGCAAGTCATATACGGGAGGAACAAAAAAGGGATGTAGGTTCTTTCCGGCCAATATGCCTGAGAATGCAGCTAAATATCCGGTTTCTCCATGCTCGGTTTGTACAATCAGTACCCCGAACATTTTGCCTTGGCGCAGTTCGTCCTTCCATGCAGTTTGTCGGGTAAGATAGCTTTGTACTTCTTTGGCTGCCAATATACATAATGGGTGCGGAGTATAGCAGAAAGGATAGGTGAACCTTTCCGGAAGCGGAATGTCGGTTATGGAAGTAGTAAAACGGTGCAACATGATGTTGCAAAGATACTATATTTCTCTCATAACAGACGTTTGTACTGCAAATCTTTATTTCGTTGTATATAGGTTGTAGCGCTTATGAAGAAAAAAACATCTTTGGGAAAGTTTTAC
>ENA-OQCK01000284-OQCK01000284.1-human-gut-metagenome-genome-assembly--contig:-NODE-284-length-30057-cov-2.835282_pt1 | contig 30057 bp, 39 predicted proteins | sample MGYA00242498_ERZ504578 | MGnify/ENA primary metagenome ERZ504578 (study PRJEB26092, sample SAMD00036229) | human gut metagenome | host: Homo sapiens | study: EMG produced TPA metagenomics assembly of...
AGCCGAGGCGCCTCAGCATGAACGCCGACAGCATGATGGCCGTCGCCGCGACCACCATGTACCCCACGATCACCCAGTTCGCGATGGAGAGCGTGACGCCGAAGCGCTCAGCCAGCTCGGGCAGGGCGACGTTCATCATGCTCTGGCCGAACGAGGCCGTGAACGAGCACGCCAGCAGCACGGGCAGCATGCTCGCCACGCTTCCGCTTCGCTTCTTCGCGTTGCCCATCCGACCGCCCTTCCTCGTCCGTTTCCTCGTTGCGCCCGACGCGGCGCGGCGACGGACGCTTCAAGTGTAGCGGCGGAAAAGGCCGGCCCCGGAAGCGTTCCGAACACGCAACGCTCCGGTCATACAGCCGAAGGTCTGCCGTTCAACCACCATTGACGGGTATCTGGCTGCATACCAAGCGGCTCCTACGGGTACGCTCTAGCTTGGTGAAGAGGCTTGCGGACGGGTTGCCCCGAAATAGAGCACACTGATCAACGGGTGAACGACGGTTCACGTCAATAGTGGCGCGGCACGCGAAACGTCGAGTTCTAACCATTTTTTTTTCGTTTTGCATTCGCTTTCCTCCTCTTCCTGATTTTGCCTGGTATCTAATTATAGCAATAATTTTCGATTTGGCAACGAGAAGTTTCACTTTAAACGGATGCAGCAGCCTGCGGATCGCTGTAAAAGCTGCAGAAACACGCTGAGATACCATGTAAAATAGATAAAAGCACCTAGAATAAAAAAACAGATGAGATAGATATTCGTTATACCGCCATTGATCTTATACAATCCAATAAACATAAGGGATGTAAACAGAATATGATACAGGATCTCTACGATTCCTTTAAAAATCGGAAAACGGAGATACTTTACAAAGCTGATTAAAAAACTGAAGCCGAAAGCATATACCCATCCCATCAGAAAATGATAGAGTATTGCCTGAATCTGTGTAGGCAGCAGCATTATTTAAAGATTTTTGAAATCACTGATTCCTTTCCGTTTCCCTTTTTATTGGTACATAGGATAGAGCTTCAATGACACCGCGTATTACAACATCCCCGCGTTCTGTATCCAGCTTGCCCAAGGTCAGATCCTTTCCCTGAATCACCATCCATCCCTGTGCGGTCTCCAGCAAAAACTCACTGGAATCAAAGCTGTCAATCTGTTTGACGCCGGTCAGCTCCATCACCTTGCGGTCCTTAATAATTACGTTATGATATGGGTTCGTTTCAAAACGAAGCGGATTGCTAATGTTATCTTCCATACAAACTCCTCCTTATTTCTAGTTCATTACAATCTATGTCTGGAGAGCGGGGAATAGAACAGCAGCACAAAACAAAAAATATCCCGGCCTCAGTCTTCTGCCAGAATATCTTTTACTTCTTCTTTCTTAATCAGCTTTTCTTCCACAACCTCAAACATCAGGGAAGCATCATTTTTATTTGCCTGCTTCTGTATCATGGTTACATTAACAGTCAGCTCACGGTATCCGAAAATAACCTTGATGGTATCTCCAACTTTTACATCTGTAGAAGGCTTTGCAATTTTTCCGTTTACATAGACACGTTCCTGATCCGCCAGCTCCTTTGATACGGTACGACGTTTCAGAATACGCGCTGTTTTCAGATATTTATCAAGACGCATATACTCACCTCTACAAATAAGTTTATCATTTATTGCTGCTGTTGGCGAGATAAAAGTTGTACAAATGCCTCTACTGCATAAAGCTCAGACTTTTCCAGCTCCTTCTTATCAAATACGATAATAAAGGAACCATACCAGTCTCCAAATGCGGTGACCGGATAAATCAGACCCTTATAACGCTGTGCACTGTCCTCATAGATACGCTCATTATCAAAATCCTTCAAACGATGTGTTTGTGCAATCATAAGAAAATGATCATGTATCTTATGATCTGTTTTCACCATACATTCATCCTTCACAAAAAATACAGTATTCTGATATATGGCACGCAGGGTATCGCACATAATCATGATTCTTCCATATGCTTGGACATGACATCAAATTTCTGAATTACAATTCTGTCATTATCGATAAAGAATTCAATGGAATCTCCTTCTTTCATGCGGTACTGCTTTCTAATTTCTTTTGGTATAACCAGTCTTCCAAGGTCGTCAAGACGTCGTACAATTCCTGTTGCTTTCATTTATAGACACTCCTTTTCTTTCAATAGTATGGACATATGACAATCGCTTTATACCTGACGGCAAAGAGGAAAGACATTTCCTCTGATTGAAATTTCATTCAAATTCAGACATAAATTGCATATAAATTATCATAAATGAAGGTATTTTTTTACAAAACTATTGTTATAACAAATATAACTATATTAAATTAACCTTTTATACATAAAAACATTTAGAATGTAGTTGTCAATAGAAATAGGAGTGATCTGACATGACAATGGGACAAGTATGTTGTGAGCGGATTCATGATCTGTGCGACGAGAGAAAAATTTCTCTGAACAAACTCAGTATCATGTGCGGAATGACGCAGTCAACGCTGAGCAACATCACATCAGGCAGAAGCAAGAATCCAACCGTTTCCACGATCAAAAAAATCTGTGACGGTCTGGATATCACGCTTGTGGAATTTTTTGATACAGACGTATTCAAAACCTGGATCAGGAAATTAAATAAGCTGTTTGTCAGCCTGAAAAAAAACTGTTATGGGAACTATTCATGCAATCCCATAACAGTTTTTTATTTACCTGTTTTATTTTACATATGCCTTCAGGCGTTCAGCCGGTTCAGTGCTTTCCCACTTCACCTGCAGATCATCACGGCCAAAGTGACCATAGGCTGCCAGATTTCTGTAAATCGGCTTGCGAAGCTCCAGTGTCCTGATAATTGCAGTAGGACGCAGATCGAATTCCTTCCTTACGATTTCTGCGATTTCTTCATCCGGAAGAACTCCGGTTCCAAAGGTATCCGCAAGGACGCTGACCGGCTGTGCCACACCGATGGCATAGGCAAGCTGTATTTCACATTTGCGAGCAAGACCTGCCGCAACAATATTCTTGGCAACATAGCGTGCCGCATATGCCGCACTGCGGTCAACCTTGGTAGGATCCTTTCCGGAGAAAGCTCCTCCGCCATGACGGGCCATACCGCCGTATGTATCGACAATTATCTTTCTTCCTGTCAGACCGCTGTCTCCCTGCGGCCCGCCGATTACAAAGCGTCCTGTCGGATTTATGTATACTTTTGTTTCAGCATCCATCATATCCGCATCTACAATCACATCAATGACATGCTTCTTTAAATCCTCGCGAATCGTGTCCAGAGAAACCGTATCGGAATGCTGTGTGGAGATAACAATCGTATCGACACGCTTTGGACGGTCATTCTCATATTCAACGGTTACCTGTGTCTTCCCATCCGGACGAAGATAGTCCAGTGTGCCGTCTTTTCTTACCTCTGTCAAACGGCGTGCAAGACGGTGTGCAAGGGATATTGGCATCGGCATATATTCCGGTGTTTCATCACAGGCGTAGCCAAACATCATTCCCTGATCTCCTGCACCATTGTTTTCCTCCCCACCTCTTTGGTTTCCAGCGAGTGATCAACACCAAGTGCAATATCCTTGGACTGCTACATCAATGGAGGTCAGAACCGAACAGGTGGTTCCGTCAAAGCCGTATTTGCTCTGTCATATCCGATTTCCAGAACTACATTTCGTGCAATGCTTGGGATATCGACATAACAGCTGGTAGAAATTTCTCCCATGATCATGACCATACCGGTTGTACAGCAGGTTTCACAGGCAACTCTCGCATCCGGATCCTGTGCCAGAATCGCATCAAGAACAGCATCACTGATCTGATCACAGATTTTATCAGGATGTCCTTCCGTCACAGATTCGGAAGTAAAAAACTGTTTATTTAACATAATCGTTTCCTTTCTTTTCACTAATTACCATCATTCTTATTTTACATCTTTCCCTATTGCTAAACAAGCACAACATGGGGAAGTTACTTTTCGCATTTGTACAATGCCTGATATGACAGCCCTTTTAAAGGTGTAGCACGAAAGAGTCTGCAGGGATATGGAAGCAGGTATCCTTCTATATCTTCTTATAGCCTTTCAGCAATTTACTTCAGCTTTAGAAATTCAGGTGATTGCTTTGATGCAGCTATACGCCGTGTTTTATGCAGTGTTGTCTCTGTCGATAACCGGTTATATTCCTGCTCCTGAATATCCTGAGATGTACGATAGCGCTGTTTCATGTCTGTTTTCAAATCCATCTATTGTATAAGACAGCTTCAGCTCTTCAAAATGGATATCCCCCCGCTTGTTATCTGTTTTATTTATATACTCACTGAATTTCTCATTATTCGTCAGCTCTACTGTATATACCGTGGTTGCATCCTGCTCCTGCTTCTGATAGCGGAAGTAATCCTTCGCCTCTTTTCTATATTTCTGAAAAAGCAGAGAGGATAGAAAATTTTCTTTATCCTTGGATGTCACAGGTGTTTCCTGCATTTTCTCATAGGTATTGTCAACGTTCACAATATATACATGCAGCACGTCATTCTTCAACTGCAAAACAGTATCTATCCTGCCAGATTCACCGGTATCCGGGTGGATGCGCACCTGATACTGCTTCAGCTCTTTATTATGAAATGCAATATTCATCTGTATGGTATCTGTATCATGATTGCGTTTTTCATCCATTATTATTTCATCTTTAAAGTATTGCTGTGTACTGCTTATCCTTTGGCTATCTTCGATATGTAAACCGTTTGTATCTTTCAGCATATCAATTTTCGCAAGAATTTCCAATCGTATATTTTCTTCCTTTGCATGATCCTTCTGCATACTGCAGCCGCAAAGGACAGCGGCAGCACATAGAAAAATTCCTATTCCTCTACAGTTCATATCCTACCTTATTTTCAGGAAGCTGTTTGTTCCTCCCCCATTGGCTCTGTGCGTTCCAGCACCTCAATCACGGTATAGAGCCAGTCCTTAAGCTTTGGCAGCTTCATGGTAATCTTGCCGTTCGTATATCGTATCGTTATATTTTTTGATATGGTTGTCATCATTTCGAATAATGCAACACCGTCAATGCTGTTTGACCATGCACTAGTAAACGTCAGCTCAACCGTCTTTGGCAGTTCACGGAAGGCATCCACATGCGCTCATTGATACAGATATCCAGCCGCTTCTTTTCAAATAACAGCTGTACAGCCTTCGGCAGCTTTCCGTAATTATCCTTGATTTCATCCATCATGGCAAGCAGTTCCTTTTTGGTATGAATATCCTCCATACGCTGGTACAATGTGATTTTTTCATAATCCTCGGTCGCAAAGCTGCTTGGAATGTATGCGTCAACCTTGACATTCGCCTTTGTCATTTCCGGTTTCACCTCCGGCTTGATGCCTTTTTTCTCCATGATGGCACTGTTTAGCATTTCGATATACATATCAATACCGACCGTATCAATAAAGCCGGCCTGCTGCGGCCCCAGCATATCTCCGGCACCACGTATGGTCAGATCGCGCATGGCAATTTTATAACCGCTGCCCAGCTGCGTGAATTCCTTGATGGATTTTAAGCGCTTCATGCAATCTCACTTAATTGCTTTTGTGGGGAATACATCAGATACGCATAGGCAAGACGATCGCTTCTGCCGACTCTTCCCTTGATCTGATACAGCTGACTCAATCCGAAGTGGTCAGCATCTTCAATCAAAATCGTGTTGGCATTGGGAATATCAATACCGGTTTCAATGATGGTCGTACAGACAAGCACCTGATATTTATTATCTGTAAACTGCAGCATGACATCCTCGATATCCTCCCGTGTCATCTGCCCGTGCGCAACACCGATTTCCACCTCCGGCATGGCATCCCGAAGCTTTCTGGCCACATTATAAATTTCCTTTACATTATTGTACAGATAGAACACCTGTCCGTTTCTGGCAAGCTCACGCTGTATGATTTCCTTCACCATCTGAAAGTTCTTTTCGATAACATAGGTCTGTACCGGCATACGGTTCATCGGCGGGGTTTCCAGCTGCGACAGGGAACGGATACCAATCAGCGACATCTGCAGGGTACGCGGAATCGGGGTTGCACTTAACGATAAGACATCCACACTGTTTTTCAGCTCCTTGATTTTTTCCTTATGCTCCACACCAAAGCGCTGTTCCTCGTCAATGACAAGCAGTCCCAAATCCTTAAATACGATATCCTTGGAAAGCAGACGGTGTGTTCCTATCAGGATATCCACGTTTCCTTCCTTCAGATCATGGATGATATGCTTTTGATCCGAGGGCTTGATAAACCGATTTACAACGGCAATATTCACAGGAAAATTGCGGAACCTCTTCATAAAGGTTTTATAATGCTGAAGGGATAAGATCGTCGTCGGACACAGGAATGCCACCTGCCGGCCCTCCGCAACTGCCTTAAATGCTGCACGGGCCGCAACCTCTGTCTTACCAAAGCCTACATCTCCGCATAGCAGACGATCCATCGGCTTCGCAGATTCCATGTCCTGCTTGATTTCCTGTACCGCTCTTGCCTGATCCGGGGTCAGCTCATATTCAAAATCCTCTTCAAACTGTTTCTGCAAAGGGGTGTCCTTTGCGAATGCATGTCCGATATTCTCATCTCTGGATGCATACAGCTTCACCAGACGATCCGCCAGCTCTGCAATCTTTGCGCTGACCTTTTTCTTTGTCTTCTCCCATTCTCCGCTGCCCAGCTTATTCAGCTTCGGACTTGCACCTTCCTTGGATACAAATTTCCGGATAAGCTTAAACTGTTCAAGCGGTACAAGCAGAACATCATCTCCCTTATAGGCGATATGCAGAAAATCCTTATGTACACCATCTATTTTCTTATTCACAATTCCCAGATATTTACCGATACCATGCTGGTTGTGTACTACATAATCTCCGACATTCAGCTCCTGATAATCATGCAGAACCTCCGCCTCTTTGAATTTATTGCTGTAGCGGGCTGCTTTTTTGACACTGTGAAACAGTTCCTTTCCGGTATAGACACAGATTTGTTCCTTCAGGCAGGTAAAGCCTTCGGGAAGACTGGCATTCAGAAACTGGATTCCCGGTTCCAGCGTATCCGTGGACGTTACATTGCGCCAGGATATATTTGCTTCCTCCAGCAGCCCTTTCACCTGTTCCTGCTCCTTGTGGTTCAAGCAGAGCAGAACCCTTCGTTCTCTTGCCTGATGCTGTACCTCCTGCATGGTACGCTCTAGATTGATATCTCCCAGTGACATGGTCATGATCTGTGAGGTTATCGGTTTTTTATAATCGACAAACTGATGAAATTCCATATAGCTGTGCTTTTTGATGGAGCTGTACAAATCTGTGAACACATCAAAGCTGTGCAGACTGATTCCCTCCTGAAAAAGCTCCTGAAGATAGGAAACCATTTCCTCGTGCATATGCTTGACGCTGTCCTGCACTTCCTCTGCGCTGGACAGAATGATCTGTGCGTCCGGGGCATAATCAAAGACCGTGCTTCTGTTTTTCAAAAAGGCATAATATTTATAGAACCGGCTTTCCATCATGTGATTGCTGATGAGATCCAGATCTTCATTCACATGCTCCTGCAGCAGCTTCTGCATAGCGGTATCGTGCTGGGACAGCTGATTTTTCAGCGCCTTATTCGCCTGCTCCACCAGTTCGGCAACCTGTGCATCTGTAAACAGCAGATCACTGGCGGGATAATCATGGCTTCCTGTACGATTTCAATTGTCCGCTGTGTCGCAATATCAAAGAAGCGGATGCTTTCCACGATATTATCGAAAAACTCTATACGCAGCGGATGGTCATAATTCATGGAATACACATCAATGATTCCACCGCGTGCCGCATAGCACAGTGGCTGATCAACACGGCTGACATGCGTATAGCCTGCTTCAAAGAGAAGCTGCTTCAAATCCTCATATTCAATATCCTGATCCTGCTTTAACGTAATACAGTGATTTTTGAATACCTCAGGAGAGGGTAGAAAGCGAATGGCTGCAGCTGTATTTAAAACCGCCACATAAGCATCCTGCTGCTGCAGCTTTGCCATTACCTCCATCTGTATCGCTTTGTTTTCCGGTGAAGCTGCGATTGCTTCTACGCGTAGTGATTCCTCCAATGAGAAAAGCAGCACTTCATCCCCAAGGAGGGCCTGCAGGCGCTCGTAAAGCTTCTGTGCTGTATAGGCGTTATTCTTGATAATCAACAGCTTCTGCGGTTTTGGCGTAATCTGCCGCAAGTAGAAGAGCCTCCTCCATATACGAAAGATTACCCAGAACACTCTCTTTTTTCTGAATACTCAAAACCGCTTCATTCTGCTGAAGCTCCTTTAATAGAATTTCCATATGTATTTCCCTATTTTCTGTTGAAGTGGCTCATGGTATCCATAAAGGAATGAGAACAGCTGTAAATAGCTGCATCTCTGGCCAGTTCAACTGCCTGTCTGTAATCTTCCAGTTCTTCCCTGCGTATCTTGCCGAGCACCCAGTCAATTACCGGTATACGTGCATCCTTGCCTATACCGACACGAATTCTGTCAAATTCCTGTGTTCCGATATGGCGGATGATATTTTTCATTCCATTTTGTCCGCCGGCACTTCCCTGTGCTCGCAGACGTATTTTTCCTACCGGCAGATCAAGATCATCATAGATCACAAGCAAATCCTGTGCTGACAGCTTATAAAAATCCATAGCTGCACGAACCGCTTCCCCCGATAAATTCATAAAGGTCTGCGGCTTCATTAAAACAACCGCCTCACCACTGATTCTCGTATTTGCAATCAGTGCCTTAAACTTTTTCTGTGTAACATCAACACGGCATTCCTCTGCAATGGCATCCAGTACGCAGAAGCCGGAGTTATGACGCGTCATTTCATATTCCTTACCGGGATTTCCCAGTCCTACAATCAGTTTCATGCAATCACCTCTGTTTCGCTTTCTATATTATACCAAAAAGCAGAGAATTACATCCTAAAAACTGTTTTCGTACAGGCTTGCTTTTTGCTTGTATTCATTCGGATATGTGCGTCTGTATGAATGCTGTTTTTTTATATACCTGCTTGAAAAGATCAGTCAAAATGCAGCATATATGCGCTGTGATGTTCCGCTTTATATTTTTTTATTTTCCTTACAGCTTGCTTCCGTCTCTTGATTTCTTTTTGAACTCTTCTGCTTTTGTTTTTTTGGACCTGTTTCCTGCTCGTTTGCATCATTCTTTACAAAAAAATCCTTTTGTAATATAAAATCCGGCCGCTTTAATTTTTTATCTGCCATGAAAATCTCCTTTCTCTTACTACTTCAACAAAATCCACCCTTAAAATTGAAGCTCATACAGCTTTTCTGATATCCCTGTTTTTAAATTCTTTCTGTAGTAAACAGAGGACTGCAGCCTGTATCCTGTTCTCCACCCTATGGATACAGATTCATCGGGTACACTGTAATTCACGCTGAAATAAACGACATCTTTTTGCACATCTACATTGCGGATATCAACATATTCATCTACAGTAGAACGCCTGTAATAGTCCTCACCATTGACGATTAGCTTCTCTCTGGCATTGTTTCTATAAATCCAGATATTCCCGTTATCATCCTGAAAGGGCTTATTTATCCTTCCATACTTCATGATTTCCCCGGTTTCATATACCGTAAAGTTAATGGGAGCTTCCCCCAAGACCTTGAAATTTGAACCATCTTTTTTTACCTTGCAAGCACGCCGCCCTGGTATACAGACGCTGAGCCTCCATATGTCCCGCAGGAGAAATAAACCGTATCCTGTACAGCCTGTACACAGTTAATATATAAATTTGCACTTGTCTGTATTATCTGGTTTACATCTTCTTTCCTTACATCTGCCAGTCTGCATCGCTCTGTAGCATCAAGCTTCACGGATGCAAGCACTATATGCTCGTCTGTATCCTTCGGATGCTCTGTGAAATAAACGGTATCATCATCTGTATATAAATATTGTGCGTCCGCCTCCAGCAGCTGTATATCCTCAGTTTCTGTATCCATAACATGAATTTCAGTTTCTTCACTGTTGGTGAGAACAAGATATTTATCATACACTGCATGTACTTCGTAGTCACCATAGGCGTGCTCGTCTTTTCCCTGCATATTTAATGAAAACAGTTCCCGTTCCTTATTCTCTTTGCTGTTATTTCGATACAGATACATACGCTCATTCACAATCCAGATGTTACCATAGCCGTTTCCCTGATATATCACAGTTCTTTTACCATTTGCATCCGTTTTTACCAGCTGATTGGCATCACATGTTACATAGTCGTAATTTGCAAATAGAGCAGCTGTTTTCAGACTATTCTTTGTATACTCCCATGCATAGGTTTCATTCGCATATGTTGGATGTGCAGAACCGGAATCATCAAATCCCGTCAGTATTTTTTTGTGCATTTGAAAGGTCTGCATGCGAACTGTGCCTTCCCCGTTATAAAAATAGCTGTATTCCTTTGGTACATATTTACATAGCGCTTCACCTATATGATAAAGCCGTTTATAAATCGATTCCTTGCCATCTTCCTGTATTTTCCTGTCTGTTACGGAGTCATTGCCTATCTGTTTTGTACAACCGAATACATTAGCTGTAAAAAGAATTACTAACAGAAAATAAACATACTTTTTACTTTGTTCCCTTGGTATCGTATCATAGTGGCATCTTCTTTCTATCTTATTCTGTCACAAACAGTGTTTCAACCTCATCCGGACATAGTTCAGGATTATGCCTGTGCTTATTGAAAAAAATCTAACTTATCTCATAAGGTATTGATGTTTTGTTAGCTTCTCACGACTTTACTCACGACTTTATTATACTTCTATATCAAAGATAATCAATCAAAGAAACAGATATTTATAAAAAAGGTTCTATCTCGATTACGGGGGACTTAAAACAGGGAGAATTCAACACTGATATAATTATCAATAAAAGTCGAATTCTTCCTTTTGCATACACCCTAAAGTGAGAAAGAACCATAAAAAAAGAGCAAAGCCTTTTTCATTTTACATTTCTGTGCTTTACTCTATATTACTTTTTAAGATATTCCTACAGCAGCTTTGCCAGCTCTCCGATATGTTCAATAACGATATCCGGCTTTACATCACTTGTATCAATGTCCTCAGCCTTTGTTTCTCCACTCAATACAAGAATACTGGTAACCTCGCTGCCATCCGCTACCTTGATATCCGTATACAGACGATCACCGATAATAGCAATCTGATCCGGTGAACATCCGGTTTCCTCGACGATATAGTCCAGTGTCTTCCCACTTGGTTTTCCGAAGAACTCAGGATATTTTCCGGTACTTGCTTCTATCAGCTTTGCCATACTTCCGCAATCAGGAATAAAGGTATCATGCTCCATTGGACAGTTTAAATCCGGATTGATTCCGTAATACAATGCGCCTTCTCTGATAAAGGTGCATGCCTTGGAGAGTTTTTCATAGGTCAGTGTTGTATCAAAGCCCAGAATCACGATATCCGGTTTTTCTTCATCCAGTATCCAGCCGTGTGCTTCAAACTCTTTGCGCAATGCAGGTGTCCCTACCACATACACACGCCTGCCGTCATGATGTTTTTTTAACCAGCGAAGAATTACATGGGTTGATACCATCATCTGTTTTTTATCGATATCAATTCCCATACCATGCAGCTTATCTATATACGCAGCTAAATCTCTGGAGGAATTGTTGGTAAAGAAATAATACTCTCTTTCGGTAGCCTTCACCGTATTGAGAAAATCATGTGTGTATGGAAATAAATTCTTCCCCAGATAGATCGTTCCATCCATATCCAGAATAAAGACGCGGATTGCTTCCATCTTCTTCTGAATCATTTTTTTATCTGTTATCATATAACTCCCCTTACCTCTAATTATTCCGATAATACGCTACAAATGCGGTACTATAATCTTCCAGCAGCCCAAGGTCCCACAGCAGCTGTAAAAGACCGTAACGCACACGTACTTCCTTTGCCAGTATCACACCATCCTAGTCATTGCTTCATCGATACCAACCTGCATTGGACGATATGGTGCCTCTACTGATTTCAGAATCGCTGTCACCTCTTCCGGCTGCGGCAGCTCCTGTTCAATGACTGCCTGAATATCCGGCCATTTTTCTTCCATGATATCAATACGTTTCAAAGCTGCTTCTATATCATTCTTACCGGCTTTTTCCTCCAAAGCAAGAACTCCGGGTACGGCTGCTTCAAAGCGGTCAAGCACCATGCTTCCCAGGCAGCTTTATCAAATGCCTTTACACGCTTCCTACATGCCGCAAAATCGATACCGTCCCGGGCAAGCTTCTTCCACATGGCGATTACTCCGGTGTTGCCAGCCCCACCTTAGTTCCATGGAATACCGGTGCATGATGAGCAAATAAAAATTTCATTTCCCAGTAATGCGAAACATGATGCTCACTGCCGGATGCCGGACGTGAATTGCCGACGAATCCCATAGCCATACCGGTTTCAATCAATGCCTCTGTAATTGCCTTTACCGCGCTTTATCGCGTGTCATTACTCCATCTGCGTGCGCTACAACCTCCTTGATAGATTTATAAACCATATCAACAATTGTCTGACAGTAATATTCCCCGTTGATCATATGTGCAATTTTCCAGTCAACCAGACAGTTATACTTCCTACAATATCGCCAAGACCTGCCTTAATCATATCCAGCGGTGCATTTGCCAGTACGTCCAGATCACCAAAAATTGCAGTCGGCACATGACAGTCATAGGTTGTTTTAAGATTATCAGTAATCAGTGCGGCGCCAACAGAAGCAAAGCCGTCCATACTCGGAGCGGTTGCCGCAATTCCATAGTTCAGTGAAAGCTTATAGGAAATGAATTTGCACAAGTCGTTTAAAGTTCCGGACCCGACGCCTAAAATGTAATCATATTGACGCTTCATATTCACCAGAATACGAAATACAGAGGCTTCATTCGGAACAACATCCGCTTCAAGGATGACACGATCGCTGGCGATTCCATTAGCGTTTAAATAAGCCTCAAGCTCTTCCCCATATACACGGCAGGTATTTTCGTCCTCAATCATATAGACTGTATGATATGCATGCTCCTGCAAATACTTCAGGATATCCTCCTTCACATGATCACAAACACGGACATGCTCCAGACGGTGGTATGCTGCTTTCCGCAATCACATGTAAACGCATGACCAAGGTAATCATTGATTTCAAATGTTGCTACCTTCATTTTCATAAGATCACCCTAATCCATATTCACAAAACAGCGCATTGCAGACTCTATATCCTTCTGCATAGCATCCTGTCCTGCTTTGGCGGCATCATGAAAATATTTCACGGGAGATGCAGCATTTACGCCTTCTCCTCCTGCTTTGTCCATATACGTAAAGTAATTGATTTTACGAACACCGTTTGCGATAACCTTCTTGTAATCCGCATGACTTACACCACTTCCTCCATGCATGACAATGGGTACACCAGCTGCCTCCTTTAATTCCTTTACCAGATCAAAGTCAAGCTTCGGCTCTGAAAAATATTCGCCGTGCACCGTTCCGAATGAACATGCCAGACAGTCCACTCCCGTCTTCTCGACAAAATCCTTCGCCTCTGCAGGATCTGTGTAATTCCTGCGATCTGATGCACGGTTTTCTGTAACACCTTCATTATTTAAGGTAATCCCTGCCATTTTACCGATTTCAGCCTCTATGGACACTCCATATTTACGAGCTAAGGCAACAGCTTCCTTTGTCTGCCTGATATTCTCTTCATAGGTCAGTGCGGAACCGTCAAACATGACAGAGGTGAATCCCATTTTCAGAGATTTTTCAATGTAATCCAGATTTACACCATGATCCAGATGAACGACCACTGGCACCTTTGCGCGCTGTGCCATCAGTACCATAACAGGTCCGATCGTATCCAGATTCATGACATTATTCTCCTCATGCGTCTGTGCAAACGCAAGAATCACCGGCATATTCAGTTTCTCTGCTGTATCCAGTACAGCCAGTATATTTTCAAAATTCACGATATTGAAAGCACCGATGGCGATTTTCTTCTCATCGGCAAGCTTCCATACCTCATTCAGATTTGCTAACATAAATTTTCTCCTCCTTTATGATTCAGCTGCTTTTTCATCAAGCTTATACAATACGCATTCCTACGGTCTGTAAAAGAGATATTCTCAGGGTGTTTGACGCTATTATTCTGAGAAACGCAGCATAACTTTATAGGTATCCGGACGGCTTGCACATTCCATTGCTTCCACAACATCCTCATAATCGTACACAGCCTCAATCAACGGCTTCACATCAATGATTCCTTTGGAAATACAGTCAATTGCCTGTGCAAAGGTCTCAATGGTTCCATTCTGGGTACCGGTTACCACAATCTCCTGAGAGTGAAGACGTCCCGCATCCACAAGAATCGGCTCGTTGGGATGAATGGAGCTGAACATATTGCACAACCCGCTTTTGCAGTCATCTGAATTGCCTGTGCTGCTACAGAAGGAATTGCTGTCGTATTCTCAACAACATTTGCCCCTCGGCCGTTTGTCAGCTTTTTAACCTGCTCAACAGGATCGAATTCCAGCGGATCAATTACATTATCAGCACCCAGCTTCAATCCAAATGCGCGCCGCTTTGCGTCCGTTTCACTCAAGATAACGCGTGCCCCCTGTCGCTTCGCACACAGTACATGCAGCAGTCCCATAACACCGCCTCCGATAACGACAACATCATCTCCCATTTTGATATGGGAACGATTGATACTGTTAATAACACATGCCAGCGGTTCTGTGAATGCGGCTTCATCATCCGGTGTTTCCTTAGGATACACATACAGATGGCGTGCCTTTACCACTGCATATTCTGAAAAGCCATAAAAGCCCGAAAAGCCGTTTTCATTGAAATAAGCAGTTCCCTTTGTGAAATTACTGCATATATTTTCATGATGATGCTTACAGTCCGGACAGACCCCGCAATCATCAATAATATAGTTGATAACCTTATCACCTATATGAAACAGACTGGGATCCACACCTGTTCCTATATGTTCTATTACCGCACTGTATTCATGTCCGCCAATACGCGGATATGACCATTTACAGCCCTGATAATCTCTGACATCATTTACGCAGATTCCGGATGTCAAAACACGAACCAGTACCTCATCCTCTTTCATTTCCGGTACCGGTATGTCCTTGATTTGATAATTTTTAGGTCCTTCTAATACACAGGCTTTCATAATTGTCAGTCCTCCTATTTTCGCTTACCGATTATAAAGTTACATATCGCACACAGAAACAATTCCCGTCTGCTTTTTATAAAAGCAGGGACCAGTAAACAAGAACTGGTCCCTTTCATGTTGGTTGCTAAGCTAAGATTCCAGTTAATCCGCCAATGATACCGATGATTACAATCAGAATAATAATCTTGATGGAAGTCCATCTTTTCTTCATCAGCCAGTAAACTAACATCGTGAATCCAAATGGCAGAATGCCCGGCATGACAGCATCAAACAGCTGCGTCTGCACATTGAATTTTGACCCCGATGTGACAAGCTCCAGACCACAGGAAACTTTTACATAATTGGCGATCAGGCCACCCATAACCATACAGCCCATGACCTGTGCTCCCAGCAGCAGCTTGTCGAGCAGACCCTTTTCCAGAAAATCCATGATAGCCTCGGAGCCCTGCTGGTAACCGAAGAAGAAGTTTGCGAAGCTGAAGATATAACTGATGGCAAGCATCAGAATCAGATATACGATTGCCCCCAGACGGTACCTGTCAGCGTGATATCAATACAGATTGCCAGAAGGATCGGAATCAGTACCCCCTGATAAATCGTATCTCCAATACCTGCCAGAGGTCCCATTAGGGATGTTTTTAAGGATGTGATAAATTCACCCGGAATCGGTTCTCCCAGTGATTTCTGTTCCTCCAGTGCGATTGCCATCCCCAGAATACAGGAACCGAATTCGATATGGACATTGAAGAATTCCATTTCACGCTCCATGACCTCTTTCCGTTTTGCGGCTCCGTCCGGATCATCCTTATATAAATCATCAATCACCGGTACAAAGGTGTGCCCGCAGGCCATACCCATCATTCGTTCATAGTTATAGCAGCACTGAACCCAGGTTTCCCAGTTAAAGGCTGCACGGTATAAGTGTTTCTTCGGGATGACGTGTCTTGCTTTTTTTTCTGCCATTTTAGAAATCCTCCTCTAACTCAGATTCTTCAGCGATGTTACCTTTTCCGCTGCCCTCTCTGTAGCGAACCTGTACATAAACCAATGCGCATAATAAGGACAATACACCAAGCGGCAGCAGTGCAAGTCCGGAATAGACAGCGACAACAAATCCGATGAACAGAAATACACGGCTTTCCCCTTTAAAGATATACTGCAGTGTGATTGCGATACCCAAGCAGGCATCAGACCGCCGATGATCTGAAATTTTCAAAGGTGTTCCGGCAAGCATCGTGATGAAGCCCTGAATATAGGTGGCTCCGAAATATGCAGCCAGAGAGCAAGGAACGATACAGATAACCGCAGCCATGATCTGCGGCAGCAGTACGTTGGCAATCCAGATTTTATTGTATTGTTCTTTTTCAACAAATCTGTCACCGATGTGAACGAAGATGGAGTCAAAGGTCATACGGCAATACCATACCAGTGTACCCAGAAGACCGATTGGAACAGCCAGTGCAAGAGCTGTATCGGCATCCAGATTACCGGTTATGGCAAATGCAGCCCCAGTGTTCCTGCCAGTGCCATATCGGCAGGCATGGACCCTCCGGCTGAATGAATCCTAAATAAACGAGGTTGATGGATGCTCCAACCATAGCTCCCGTTAATGCGTCCCCAAGGATGATGCCCGCAATCCATCCGCAGACCAGCGGTCTTTGTACCGTCCATAATCCGACAAACGGCAGGTTTGCTTCACCAATCCAATACAGGACCCCCAATAGAATCGCTTGTACTATTGACATAAATTTCTCTCCTCTCTGTTAGTTTTTATGTCCAGCAGAATCTGTCTTATAACAGGTTTGATATATCGACTACCTTCTGCTCAGGTACTAACTGATAATATACATTTACACCCTTCTCGTTTTTCATGCGGCGAATGGAATCCACCTCATCCGGACTCGCAGAAACATTGTTGATGAACGGCTTGCGGTCTCCGCGGATACCCATACCGCCAAGGCATACCTCTTTGATTTCCACGCCGCCATCCAGCAGCTGTTCAAATACGATCGGTGTTTTTGTCAGAACGATAACGCGTTCATTTCCCGGATCCGGCTTCTGAAGTGCCTTAGTTGCGCCTTCAACAGATAATACGGCAACCTTGGTCCCCTGTGGTGCCAGAGCATCAGTACCCGTTTGTTGAATTTATCCGCAGCAACAGTATCGTCTACAATGACAATTCTGTTTGCACTCAGACTCGGTGTCCAGGCTGTTACGACCTCACCATGAATCAAACGATCATCCACACGTGCTAAAACGATGTTTCGCATTTTTCATCCTCCTCATTATCAAGCATGTCTGCTAAGTATTTTTTTACATCCTGTACGGTACTGCCTGCCAGCTTCATAGCCTCGTCACATATTTCCGCAGCGCTTTTTCCGTTTCCTCTCATCAGTAGGATTTCCATTAGCAGGGGAACATTGATTCCTGTTAAATGGTATACATCATATGAGTTCATCAGCTGTACAACCGCATTGAACGGACTTCCGTAGAACAAATCGGTAAGCACCAGAATTTCTTCTCCCTCATCTGCTTTTGTAAATTCCTTCTCAATATTTTCTTTCAGGATATCCACTCCCTGATGAGGATACAGACCGACATATGACAGATTCTGCTGTTCGCCTAATACCATTTCCATTGTCTCAAATAATCCCTTGGAAAAAGAACCATGAGATACTAAGATAACCTTCATAATACCCTCCTTTCTCTATTCATTTCCAACAGGTGAAAGCACTGTTCTGGAAGCGGTTCCACCATCTGGTTATATTCTATACGATTTCCTGCAACGTTTTTTATTATGTTATGCGTAATCATTACGTAACCGATTTTTTTACGGAGTTCATATTGATTATGCAATTTTATAATTTTTTAACACCTGCGGCTTCACTCCTGCATAATATTCTTCAGTGCACTGTACATACGCTTATATTTTTTATATTGCCGATCGTATGCGTCAGTGAATACTTTTTCCGCAGCATACACCTTCCCCTGTCCGATACAGGCTTCCTTTTCCGATACACCGTCTGCCAGCGCAGCCAGAAGAGCCGCTCCATATCCCGGGGTTGCACTTTCGGTAACGACCTTTAGCTCTGTATGGAGAATATTCGCCATAATCTGCATCCAGACAGGACTTCTTGTACCCCCGCCATTGATTTGTATGCGGGAAGGCCATTGTGCAAGCTTCATACTTTCAAGAACCTCGCGGATAGCGTAGCTTACCCCCTCGAAAACAGCCTGTGTCATATCCTCCCGTCTTGTTTCAAAACTCAGTCCGATAAATGCTCCCCTTACGCAAAGATCATGATACATAAGTTTATCCCCTGTGATGTGCGGGAAAAACAATACACTGTTCTTTCCGAAGCGATCAGATGAAATAAGCTGCTGATCCACAGCCATATCATCTGTCTTCACGATATTTTCCACCCACCATTATGAGTTCCCCCTGCTGAACGAACCGTTCCCTGTACGATATTGACAAACTGTGTATGATCCGCATTGAATAGAACATTCTTACCTTTTCCTTCGAAGTCCATATCCCTTTTCGGCATAATTACAACTCCGGATGTTCCCAGCGAAATAACCGGTTCCTTCCGGTTCAATATCCCCATAGCCACTGCATTTGCCGGATTATCTCCCGTTCCGGCAATGACACGGATGTCATGATTCACCTTCAGCTGTTCACAAAGTGTCTGTTGAAGTGTCCCGACCACATCGCAGCTGGCATACAGCGGTCCCAGACAGCTTTCTTCAATACCAAGCCTATCCAGCATATACACTGACCATTTCTTTGTGGCAATATCATATAATGAGCTTGTGGATGCTTCACAGTAATCCATACTGTACTGCCCTGTTAATTTATATACGATATATGCATACGGTGTCATGATTTTATGAATACGCGCAAAGCTTTGCGGCTCATGCTCTTTGATCCAGAGTGTATTCACTGCCGGACTTCCCGGTGACAATATTTCAGCGATATGGCGTGTTTCCTCCCTTTGTGAGCATTCCGTACGCAGTTCCTCAACCATACCGGCCGTTCGTAAATCTGTCCACATGATGGCATTGCGCACAGCTTCTCCGTTTTTATCCAGAAATACAGTCGTATGCATCTGTCCCGTAACACCGATTACGGAAACCTCCTGCGGATTACATCTGGCAAAGATATCATGCAGTCCCTTCATTACAGCCTGCATCCATACGTCTGGATCAATTTCCCGCCAGCCCTCCTGCGGCTGCAGGATTGTATAACCATAGCTGTTTTCGTATACGATTGACCGACGGGCATCCATCAGTGTAGTTTTTAATGCGGATGTACCTATATCAAGTCCTATATAATACACAGAATCAATCCTTCCTATGATTCTTCAGTCCGTTGATGATCAAAACGAGATCAGCAGCTGTTTTGCTGACATTCTCCACTGCCTTTGCACTGAGACCATACAGATTAGCTTCGTTATGATTCTTTTCATAAGCCTCTCCAAATGTCTGAATGAATGCCCTGCGCAGATCCGAACCGTAATTCACCTTGATCATGTTATAGTCCCGCATCTGTTTTACCTGATCAAACGGAATACCGGAGCCGCCATGCAGCACAAGCGGAACAGGTGATACTTCCGCGATCCTTTTCAGCAGTGCAAGATCAATCTTCGCCACAGCATCAAGACCATGTACATTTCCGATGGAAACGGCCAGAATATCACACCCGGAGCGCTCCACAAATTCTTTTACCAGTGCAGGATCCGTTTTACAGTCTGCCTCATTTACATCATCATCCTCTTTTCCCATGATAGCTCCCAGCTCTGCTTCCACCGGAACATGATAGAAATGACAGTATTCCACTGTTTTCTTTACCTCTTTTATATTTTCTTCGAAATTCAGATGGGAGGCATCCACCATGATGGAGGTAAAGCCCGCATCCACACATGCCTTAACATCATCAAAGCTTTTTCCATGATCCAGATGCAGCCCGACTGGTGTATCTGTCCCCTTTAAAAACTCTCTCATCATATAAGCAATCACTTCCGGATTTGATAAATGCAGGTTGTTGGAGGATATCTGTACCATACCCGGGAGGTGAACAGCATTCAATCCCTTTATAATCGCCTTTGTCATTTCCAGATTCGTCGTGTTGAATGCCGGCAGAAGAAGCTTTTTTCCTTTGCGTATGCTAGCAGATCAAAACCATTTACAATTTTCATATTCGTTCCTCCCTTATTCTGAAAATTTCACTAATACCTTAAAGGTTTCCGGACGCATGGCAGCTTCCAGCGCTTCCTTAATATCAGTATAGTCATACACCTTTTCAATCAGCGGTTTTACATCTATGATTCCTTTGGCAATGCAGTCTACCGCCTGTGCAAAGGAGCGTACCGTCGGACTGACCGTACCGGTAATCCGGATTTCCTGAGAATGCAGACGCCCCGCATCCACAAGAATCGGTTCATTGGGATGAATCGAGCTGAACATGTTAACAAGACCGCTCTTGGCACACATATCGATTGCCTGTTTGGCTACTGCGGGTATCGCCGTAGTATTGTATACAACATTTGCACCGCGTCCGTTTGTCAGCTGCTTTATCTTCTCCACAGGATCACTTTCCACAGGTCAATCACTGCATCTGCCCCAAGTTCAAGTGCAAGCTTTCGGCGATCTGCACTTGTCTCGCTGACAATGACGCTTGCGCCCTGCCGCTTTGCACACAGAACATGAAGCAGTCCCATGACTCCGCCACCGATAATCACAACATCATCCCCCATGCGTATTCCGGTTTTATTGATGCTGTTGATCACACAGGCAAGCGGTTCTGTAAATGCTGCCAGTTCATCCGGCGTATCATTTGGTACCATATGCAGATGACGTGCTTTTACCGCAATGTATTCGGAAAACCCGAAGTATCCGGAAATACCTCCTTCGTTATAAAAGGTTTTTCCGCTTTCCGCTGAATCACAGATATTTTCATGTTCGTGCTTACAGTTGTAGCAGACACCGCATTCGTCTATAATGTAATTCACCACTTTTTGACCAATATGGAATATTCCGTTATCAACATCTTTTCCAAGCTTTTCAATCACCCCGGCATATTCATGCCCGCCAATACGCGGATACGTATATCTGGAGCCTTTGTAATCCCGGACATCATTTGTACAAATTCCAGCGACAGTAACTCTCAGTAACACTTCATCGTCTTTTGGTTCAGGAATGGGAAGTTCTTTGATACGAACATCATACGGTTTCTCTAACACACAAGCTTTCATATTTCCTCCTTTTTCTCGGCAGGCATTTTTTATAATTCAAAAAGCCTTACCGTCTGTCTTACAATTCCATTATAAATAAATTCAAATGCGTAGGTTTCGGATAATTGCGGAGTAATTATGAAGTCATCCACAGGGTATTCTTGCGTATCAATTACGCAAAAGACAATTTTTTTCGTAATTGATAATACGGTATGATGTACTTGCTTGCATAGGGTGGGGACTATGTTTCAATTTGTTTTGAATACACAAGGAAAGGAGAAGTGAAATCCTTTAGACAGTTTGGGTTTCATAGTGATAAGAATGCTAACAAAAAGACAATCCAGTATTTTTTTAGAGCTTTGCGAAAAAGTTGGTGAATACTATAAAGCAAACTATTTTTCGGATAAATTTAACATCAGTCTTCGTACCATCCAAAATGATATCAAGGCAATAAAAGAGGACACTGCTTCTTTATCTGATATATTCATAATTGATTCCAGAGTACCCTTCGGTACCAGAATTAAGATTCTGGACCGAGAGCGTTTTGCTCACTATCTCAATGATCTGAAAATGCAGTCGGATGAATACAATATCAATTACAGAGATGATCGTATTTATAAGCTGTTAAACTTTCTGCTGAGCCAGAGAAAAAGCATTTCCCTGACAAAATGTGCAGATTATATCTATGTGTCAAAATCCACACTGACCAGTGATTTAAAAGAGCTGGAAAAAACATTGTCCAAATTCTCCTTACGTCTGATTCAGACAAAGGGTTATATATGGATAGACGGGCTGGAACGGGATAAGCGCATCTGTCTGATGGATGTCAGCTATGCATACCATCCCATGATACCAAGCAAGCTGATATCCGATACGGAGGCTGTTCATGTGGAATTCATAAGAAAGACTTTGATGAAGGAGCTGCTGGAGAAACAGTATCCGATTTCCGATGTCGAGTTTCAGAATATTATTATCTGGCTGAATATATCCATACGGAGAATCACCAACTTCTTTTATCTGAATGATGAGGATATTGACGGCGAGGGTACCTATGACACGGAAATCAAAATCGCAGGGAATATCTTTGAGCGGATTGAAACAAAATATCTGATCCGAGTACCACAGACAGAAATCAATTTTCTGGCAATGTATATTAACAATCACAGTAATTTCAGCAATACTGATTATATATCAGAGGATCTGAATACATTTATTCTGCATGCGCTGCAGAGAATACATGAATCCTATCCGACGGATTTCACACATGATGTAAACCTGCGTATTTCACTGGCTTTGCATTGTGTTCCCCTGATATCCAGAGCACGCAACAATGTACAGATCAAGAATGAAATGCTGGATTATATCAAGCAGAGCTTTCCCTATGCATTTGATATTGCCACATATTTCTCCTACCTGTTATCAGAGCGCTATACATGTAAAATCAAAGAAAGCGAAACCGCCTTTCTTGCCATCTATTTTAATAAAAGCATCAATGAGTATTCCGTCTTAAAGGGCAACAAACGAGTATGTATCATAACGAATCTGAAGCGTTCTGAATATTTCCTTCTGGAACAGTTTCTGTATGATAAATTTCAGAAATATATCGTATCCATCACCTTCGTTTCCTCGAATGAATTGGATGATCTCGATTTGGATGCATACGATTTGTTCTTCTCAACCGAGGATAACAGGGCGACTGAATCCGGACTGGCGACAAAAATTGCATTCTTTCCCGATTCCAATGAGCTGGAGAAAATCAAGGTACGTATAGAAGGCTTTAAAAATGTTGAGGATATCATGAAGCTGTTTGATCCCAAGCTGTTTTTTGTAAAAGATTTCACAGAAAAGGAAGAAATTCAAACGTGTCTTGTCCATGCGGCATCTGACTTGTATAAGCTGGACAATCTCGCTGAGGAAATCGAACTGCGGGAGGAATTTGGTTCCACCTACTTCGGCAATGGAATCGCAATCCTTCATCCCATGCATCTGCTGACGGATGATTCCTTTATCGGCGAAATCATCCTCAAAAAGCCGGCTGTCTGGGATACTGAAGGGAATCATGTGAATCTGATTTTTCTGGTATGTATTCAGAAAAATAATCTGGAAGCCTTTCGTGCCTGGGATTATCTTTCTCCCTTACTGTTCAATAATGAATTCAAACAGGAAATACTGTCTGTTGAGGATTACGATGATTTCAAACGGATATGTGAAGAAAATCTGAAATCGCATATATTATAGGAGGAGCATCATATGACATTTACATTTCTGATTACCGCTGTTGTTCTTATCATACTGCTGATTATTCCGCAGATAATGAAACGAGTCGTATATAAAAAATTGACAGGATATCTGTCAGAAAGAGATTATGAACGATTTGAAAAGCTGCTGGACGGATTCGCCTGTACATTTTCCTTCAAGCCCTACAATCGAGAGTACATGCGGTTAAATTCCTATTTCATGCAGGGTGATAAAAGGAAAATTGAGGCACAGCTCGATACTATTTTCAGTAAAATGAAAATGAGGGATCAGCAAAAGGCAGCCGCTGCCAGACAGGGATTTTATTTCTATATGGAAAATCAGAAGTTTAAGAAAGCAGAAAGCATGCTGCATATCTGTCGAAAGGCTGATAAAAATACCGCAGAGCTTCATACGATGGAAATGATGTACAGTATTCTCGCACTGAAAAAGAGTGAGTATATAGAGGAAATCAGAGAGCGGCTGGAACCGATGAAGAAAATGCCGGATGCCTTTACCAATGATGCAAAGCGTGTACGTATCGGTATTTTTGAATATCTGCTCGGTCTGCAGTATACGTATCTCTGTAATAAAAAATTAAGCAAAACCTATTTGACCTCCGCACTGAAAAACTGCCGGAATACACCCTATGAGTATGAAATCAAAAGCTGTTGAAGGCATGACCATGAAGCTGACAACAACAGAATTCAGTTTTAATGCATCCTTGTCCTGTATTGATCTTGGACATATTGCTGAGAGTATGGAGGAAATCAATCAATCTCGTATTAAAAGTCTTCACTATGATATGGTGGATGGCCAGTTTAATGAATGCTTCATTCTCGGCGATCTCATGCTGAAGGTATTTCGCAGCTATACTAAATTGCCGATTACGGTGCATCTGGCCTGTAGAAACCCGATTCCATATATTAAGCCCTGTATAGCAAACGGAGCAGATTATATTGCGATTCATTATGAGGCGGATATCGATATAGAAAAAGCTTTTCAAACAGTACGTGATTTTGGAGCAAAGCCTGTCCTTGCCTTTCGCTGTGATACACCGGTACCAGAAGATTTCATTAAAGTCTCTGAGCATGCGGAGTGGATTTTGAAACTATGTGTCCAACCCGGTTTTCAGGACAGACCTTTCAAGAGGAGGCAGTTCGCCATATAGAAAAAATGCATCAGCTGCTTATGACAGCAGGGCTTGACAGGGTGATCGAAGTTGATGGAAATATTCATACAGGGACCATACAGAAATGTGCAAAGGCGGGCGCAACGATGTTTACAGGAGGAACCTCCGGCTTATGTAATCATAAGCATTCCATTGATGAAAGCATCGTGCTTCTCGAACAGGCCATCATTGCAGGAGGAAATTCAAATGGCATTGACTATGAATGAGGAAAGCAAAAATACGGAATTAAAAAAGCTGCTTTGTGAGCAGGAGAAGTACAGGGCAACAACTTGGGGAAATATCGTATCCACAACACCGAGGCTGTTATCCTATGCTGTTGATGCAGATAAACGTCCGAATATCGGATTCCGTAATATATACTGCTATGTGGGTTTAACGAAAACGAATCTTCATATTGTTACACTGCATTCTCTGGATGTGACAAGGGCTACCGGATATTTCCGTATTCCATTACAGGATATACAAGGAGCCACTGTGAGAAAGGGTGTATTTAAAAGCAGTGTTATTCTGAGCTTCGGAAACGAAAATTCAAAATTTTTTGGTTTAATGAAGCCACGGTACCGATATGAAGAAGCAGAGGGCAGCTGTACGAAGAATCTGTGATTATTTCATTGATATTTCGAAACAGGAAAACATCAGGGGTTCTGTATAGGTTCTAACTCATATCGGAGTATATACAGAAATGAAAAAAATCCAATTTTTACCTGATTGAAAGTAAATACAAGGTATAGAGAATTCAGCATGATTGTATAGATCAATAATTTGAATTCTCTTTTTTGTAATCACCCCATCAATTCCACGATTCAGATTTTCTTTCCTCTTTGCTTTTTTTAGCTTTTTCTATAACCGAAAAAGAGCCTCTGCATACTGCTGTATTTATCTTCTCCTATGAGGTATCTTTCGTCTATGAAACTCTATAGTATTCGTTGTTTCCCAGTCCTGCAGATTCGGTTTCAGTTATAAAAAGGAAGGCATAAGCCATATGATGTTTTTAAAAAGGAACGTATAACAAAAAGCTGCTCCATAAGTCAGTACTTATGAAACAGCTGTGTTACTCTTTCATTGTAATGAATCAAGTAAATGAGTTGAGCATTCACTTTTTATTTTGCTTATCAATATATAATATGCTCCAGTATCCCTTTCATATATGCGATAGCATTCCGTAATTCGTCATCGGTATTCCTTCCTTTTTTGCCTTGTTCCACTCTGAATTGAACATATTTTTTATTAAACATGCAGGCACCGCAATGAATGATGAAATCATAGTCCTGCAGTTCTTTCGGAAAGTCCGTACCGCAAACAATAGTCACCTGCAAGCCGTCTCCATATTTTTTCTTCAGCATAGCAGGAATCTTAACCCTGCCGATATCCTCCGCAAGTGGGGCATGTGTACAGGCTTCGGCAATTAGAACTCTGCTGTTTACAGTCAGCTGATCAATAGCCTTTGCACTTTTTATGAAATATTGGATGTCCCCTTTGTATTTTGCGAATAGTACGGAGAATGAGGTCAACAGACTTTCCTCCGGCTTTTTTTCATATACAAGCGGAAACACCTGTGAGTCTGTGATAATCAGCTTCGGCGGCTTTGACAAAGCTGAAAGAGCCGCATCTATCGTATCGCTTGTACAGCTTTGAATAATACATTTGTGATCCAGCAGATCGCGAATTGTCTGTACCTGCGGCAGGATCAATCTTCCCTTTGGAGCCTGTATATCCTGCGGCATAACAAGCAGAACAAGATCATTTTCCTGTACCAGATGTCCGGTGATCGTTTCTTCCGTAAAATCAGAGGGAAGCAGACGAATCAGAGCCTGACGAACATCATCCGTCACCAGCTCCTTCACATTTGCAATAAGTACGTCACTACCTGTTTTCTTCTCAATCTGTGTAACCACATCCGCATATGCTTTCTCATCTTCAGCATCCTGATTCCATATGCAAAGAACAGGAATCTGTTTTTCTTTTAACTTCTTATACCATGTCATTTCCCAGGAAATATCCATGTCACGGAATACCAGAATTGCCATATCTGTTTTCTGAGTGACTTCCACTGTTTTTTCAACACGCAGATTCCCCAGTTCCCCTTCATCATCAAAGCCTGCAGTGTCATAAAATACCACCGGTCCAAGACCATGAAGCTCCATCGCTTTTATTACAGGATCCGTGGTTGTCCCCGCCACAGGAGAAACGGTAGAGACCTTCTGCTTCGTAATGGCATTTAACAGTGTGGACTTCCCGCTGTTTCGTTTTCCAAATATGCCAATGTGCAGCCGTACTGCATTGGGTGTGTCCTGAAGACTCATATTAAAACCGGAAATCCCGTTTTCCATTATCAATGGAATGCAGATAGGAGGCACAGGTTTCTCTTGCTTTCTCATTTGGAATATGTAACAGCTCCCGATCTATTATGCACTGCCAAGCTTTTTTGTATCCTCTTCTGCATAATCATCCAGATACTCCCGCAGTGTCAATAATGCGTTTGGATGACAGCAGTTCGCAATCTGTCCGGATTTCACCAGACTCATAAAGCGGTCCCCTGTTCTTCCTTCCCGATAGCATGCCGTACAGAAGCTCGGTATATAGCCCAGCTTCAACAACCAGTTAACCACCTCATCCAGGGTACGGTTATCACTCACATCAAACTGCGCACTGTTTTCCTCTTCCTTTTCCGGTACTGCATAGCCGCCGACACTGGTGGAAGAAGCTCCGGATATCTGAGAAATACCGAGATCAAGAACCTTTTCTCTTGTTTTCTGTGATTCTCTTGTAGAGATAATCATACCGGTATATGGTACAGCTATTCGCAATACAGCAACAATTTTTGTAAATATCTCATCACTGATGGCATTTGAAAATTCATTCGGATTTATATCGTCAGCAGGACAGATACGTGGAACACTGATTGTATGCGGACCAACGCCGTGAACCGCCTCCAGATGCTCAGCATGCATTAAAAGTCCTACAAAGTCATAACGATACATATTCAATCCAAACAATACCCCACAGCCGACATCATCAATACCGCCCTCCATGGCACGATCCATTGCCTCCGTGTGGTAGGCATAGTTTGATTTCGGTCCGTTTGGATGCAGCTGTTCATATGATTGCTTGTTGTAGGTTTCCTGAAACAGGATATACGTACCAATTCCTGCTTCCTTCAGCTTTCGGTAATTATCCACAGTTGTTGCCGCGATATTTACATTCACTCGGCGAATAGCTCCATTCTTATGCTTGATGCCATAAATCGTTTTAATACTCTCAAGCACATATTCAATCGGTGAGTGAACAGGATCCTCTCCTGTTTCCAGAGCAAGTCGCTTGTGTCCCATATCCTGCAGGGCAATAACCTCCTGCCTTATTTCTTCCTGCGTCAGCTTTTCCTTCGAATATGCTTGTTCTTATAATGATAGGGACAGTATACACAGCCGTTAACACAGTAGTTGGAAAGATACAGCGGAGCAACATAACAATGCGATTGCCATACAGCTTCTGCTTGATCTGTTTTGCCAGCGTAAACATCTTTTCATTTTCCTCAGGAAGATCACATTCCAATAACACCGCAGCCTCTCTGTGTGTAAGCCCCTTACAATCTGCGGCTCGCTCAATCAGGGAGCTGATCAATTCCTTATTGTGTTTGTTTTCCTGTGCAAAGCACAGTGTTTCTTTGATTTCCTCATCGTCAATAAATTCCGTTGCTTTCAGTGAATGTTTATTGTACATATACGTTTTTCCTCTAACTTTCTTATACTGTCGCCGCGATCTGTTACGAGTTCATATCCAATACGCTTCATACGATTGGAAAGACATACTCTGCATTCGGCTGCTTCATCACCGGTACAGATTTTATCATCATACAGCATGTATTTCTTTCTCACAGCTATCGGACTGAGATTGGGCATCACAACGTTGGCACCTGCTAAAATCCCCTGTTCTCTTCCCTGTGGATCAATCGTACCCAGAGCTGTAGTCGCCGGAAGAAGTACATCCGGCAGGATCAGACGGATAATGGAAAGCAGTGTCAGTGTCAGCGTGAAGCTGCCGGCCGGTTCATTGTGAAACGGTGTATCATGATGCGGAAGAAAAGGCCCGATTCCCACCATTTCCGGCTGAAGCTCCTTCATGAAATGCAAATCCTCTACAATATGCTTCAGCGTCTGTGAGGGAGAACCGACCATGATTCCGCAGCCGGTCTGAAAACCGATCGCCTTCAAATCTCTTAAGCACTGCTTGCGATGCTCACTGGTAAGCTCTTTTGGATGCAGACAACGATAATGCTGTGCATTGCTTGTTTCATGACGCAGCAGGTAACGATCTGCACCTGCATCATAATAGCGCTGATAGCTCTCCTTCTCTTTTTCTCCAAGTGATAAGGTGATAGCACAATCCGGATACCGCCGTTTTATATCAGTTATGATTCAATCAGAAGCTCATCCGTATAATATCCATCCTCCCCGGACTGCAGGACAAAGGTACGAAATCCAAGATTATAGCCTTCATCACAGCAGGTAAGGATATCCTCTTTTTTCAGACGGTATCTTTGCGCATGGGAATTGCTGCGGCGGATACCGCAGTAATAGCAGTCATTGCGACAGTAGTTGCTAAACTCTATCAATCCACGGGTATACACCTTATTTCCATAGTATCTGTGCGCTGTTTTTCTTGCATACTCCGCAAGCAGATTTCTTATTTCATTCTCACCATGATGTATAAGTACCTCAAGAAATTCTTCATCTCTTAGCCAGCCTTCCATATATAGCTTTTCGATCAGAAAAGAAACATTATCCATCTATATTCTCCATCACATTGGAATACAGTGCCTTTGTACTGACACCCTCTAATTTCCCCAGTTTACCGGATAATGCAGAAATGACAGGCTGAGGTGCATCTATGATAATACTGATAACAGAAATCCCTCTTTTCTGATACGGCACTCCCATACGACCAAGAATATATTGTGCATATTCATGAAGTATGGAATTGATTTTTCAGCAGACTCCGTATTTTTCGACAATGATACCGATAACAGCAACTCTAGTTTCCATAACATCCTCCTCCATTAAAAATTCTTGTCCTATGAAAAACCAAGAAATACAAGTAAAAAACTATTTGCATTCCCGTCTTTTTCCTCAGGCTG
>ENA-OQCK01000285-OQCK01000285.1-human-gut-metagenome-genome-assembly--contig:-NODE-285-length-30027-cov-3.625418_pt1 | contig 30027 bp, 27 predicted proteins | sample MGYA00242498_ERZ504578 | MGnify/ENA primary metagenome ERZ504578 (study PRJEB26092, sample SAMD00036229) | human gut metagenome | host: Homo sapiens | study: EMG produced TPA metagenomics assembly of...
TTGACGGAAGGTTTATCGGCACGCTTGTTGTTTAATACTTCCCGTATCTCCAGTTATGATGTTTCACGTAAACTGAATCCATATTATTATAAGATGACTAATTATGATTATCTGACCGGTGATTATGCCATTGATATCATTAATCCGGATGATGGTTCGGAATATCTGATTTATGATCCGGGTGGTAAGAGTATTACGGCTAATATGTATATAGAGGCTGCATTGAATTATAATCGTGATTTCGGAAAACATGGAGTAGGCGGATTATTAGTCTATCAGTTGAGAAATAACCTTCAGCCGAATGCAGGCTCGCTTCAGGCATCTCTGCCTTACCGCAATGTCGGTTTATCGGGGCGTTTCACTTATGCATATAATAATCGTTATTTTGCAGAGTTCAACTTCGGTTATAATGGTTCCGAACGCTTCCATAAAAGTAAACGGTTCGGTTTCTTCCCTTCTGCCGGTTTGGCATGGGTTGTTTCTAATGAGTCTTTTTGGGATCCATTTAAAGATGTAGTATCCAAGTTGAAATTGAGAGCGTCTTATGGTATTGTTGGTAATGATGCTATCGGAAGCGGGCGTTTCCTGTATTTGTCGGATATCAATATGAATGATAGTAAGTATGGGGCAAACTTCGGATATAATTATGATTATCATCGGGATGGTATTTCGGTAAAGCGTTATTCTGATCCTGAAATTACATGGGAAAAGTCTGCTAAAACAAACTTTGCACTTGAGTTCACTTTATTTAATGATTTGAATGTGACGGCAGAGTATTATACGGAACGCCGTAAGAGTATTTTGCAACAACGAACTTCGATCCCGGCATCTATGGGACTTTGGGTACAACCTTATGCAAACTTGGGAGAGGCCAAGGGGCACGGAGTTGACTTATCGTTAGATTATAATAAATATTTCGCCAATAAATCATGGTTGCAGTTGAGAGGAAACTTTACTTATGCGACAAGTGAATATATGGTATATGAGGATTATGAATATCCGGGAGCATGGTGGAAACAGAAAGTGGGTTATCCAACTAATCAGACTTGGGGATATATAGCAGAAGGTCTATTTGTTGACGACAATGAAGTGGCTAATTCTCCTGTGCAATTTGGAGAATATGGCGCAGGTGATATTAAGTATCGTGATGTGAACAAGGATGGTAAGATTACTGATCTCGATCAGGTACCTATCGGATATCCGAAAGAACCGGAAATTGTATATGGTTTTGGTGCCTCTTATGGATATAAGAATTGGGATATATCAGTGTTTTTCCAAGGATTGGCTAGAGAATCATTTTGGATTGATTATAATAATGTATCTCCATTTTTTAACACGGTTGATACAAAAGTTGTAGGTAATAGAGTTGGGCATAATGCACTTGCAAAGTTTATTGCAGATAGTCATTGGTCGGAGGATAATAGAGATGCTTATGCGGTATGGCCGAGATTAAGCCCGACTTCTATTGAGAATAACAGTAAAACGAGTACTTGGTTTATGCGTGATGGTTCGTTCTTGCGTTTAAAACAATTGGAGATTGGTTATACTATTCCTGAAAAAGTGACTAATAAAGTAGGAATCAAGAACCTTCGATTCTATGTTACAGGAAACAATCTATTATGTTTTAGTAAATTTAAACTTTGGGATCCTGAAATGGCAGGTTCCGGCTTAGGTTATCCTGTACAGCGTGTGTATAATATAGGACTAAATTTAACTTTCTAAATTTGATATAAAATGAAAAAAATACAACTGTTTATATTAAATTGTTTGATTATCGCTTTATCTTCATGTGATTCATTCTTGGATATTGTTCCGGATGATATTGCTACAATCGATAATGCATTTACAATGAGGGCGCAGGCGGAGAAATATTTGTTTACCTGTTATTATTATCTTCCGGCTCATGGCCTGTTGGAGGCAAATCCGGCAATTGCCGGTGGTGACGAACTGTATATTACGGAGTCTTTTCGTAGTGCAGCACACGTACATGCATGGTATATTTCACATAATATGCAAAGTTCGGCAAGACCACGCTGTGATTATTGGACCGGAGCCGATCAACAGAATAACAAATCATTGTATCAAGGAATCAGTGACTGTAATATCTTTCTGGAGAATATTCAGAAGGTACCTGATATGACACAAGCAGAGAAAGACCGTTGGGCGGCAGAAGTACGTTTCTTGAAAGTCTATTACCATTATTGGCTGATTAGAATGTATGGACCAATTCCCATTATGGATCGGAATATTCCGGTAAATGCAAGTGAGGATGAAGTAAAGGTTTTTAGGAGTACTATAGACGAATGCTTTGATTATGTAATCAATTCTTTAACCGAGATTATCAACAGTAATCATTTGCCTGATAAGATAATGAATGAGGCTGAAGAGTTGGGACGAATTACTCAAGGAATTGCAATGCAATAAAAGCCGAAGTGATGGTAACTGCTGCCAGTCCTTTATTTAATGGAAATGCTGATTATAAAGGATATACTGATTCCAGAGGTATTGAACTATTCAATCCGAATAAATCGGAACAGGCCAAAAAACAGCGTTGGATAGATGCTGCGGAAGCTTGTAGGCAGGCTATTGATTTTCTGAAAGCTCAGGGACATGATTTATATAAATATACTTCTCTTGAATACACAATATCCGATCAGACCCGTGCGAAAATGAATATTCGTAACATTGTGACGGAAAAGTGGAATCAAGAAATTATTTGGGCTAATTCAAATAGTATTATCGGACAGTTACAGGATCATGCTATTCCACGTGGATTGGAACCGGGAAAAGAAGGAAATGCGAGTGTTGGTGGTAATTTGGCTGTCCCTCTAAAAATAGCAGATTTGTTTTATACAAAAAATGGAGTTCCTATTACAGAAGATAAGACATGGAATTATGATGATCGTTTTGAATTGAGAAAAGCAACAGCTAATGATAAGTACTTTATCAAGGAAGGGTATACAACAGCTAATCTGAATTTTGACAGAGAAGTACGCTATTACGCAAGTTTAGGATTTGATGGTGCAGTCTGGTTCGGGCAGGGAGTGACAGATGAGACGAAACCGATTTATGTGCAATGTAAACAAGGACAGTCTGCTGCCAATCAGATTGCGAATTCATGGAATGAAACAGGTATATGGCCTAAAAAACTAGTTCATTTTAAGAGTGTGGTAGGGCAGACCAGTGGTTTTACTAAGATTACATATCCGTTCCCAGTGATGAGATTGGGTAACTTATATCTGTTGTATGCTGAAGCTTTGAATGAAAGTGGTGCTACTAAAACTGATGTTCTGACTTGGGTCGATTTGATCAGAGAAAGAGCAGGACTGAAAGGTGTGGAAGAAAGCTGGGATACATATACGAACAATAAGAAATATGAAACAATAGATGGCAGACGTGAGATCATACAACAGGAACGTGGAATTGAATTGGCATTCGAAGCACAGAGATTTTGGGACTTACGTAGATGGAAATTGGCATTTCAGGAACAGAATAAGCGATAACCGGTTGGAATACTCAGTATAGCACAAATGAAGATTACTATACAGAACAATTGATTTATACTCAAGAGTTTAGAATAAGAAACTATTTCTGGCCGATTTTAGATAAGGAACTATATTCGAATAAAAACCTGGTACAGAATTATGGTTGGTAAACTTTAAAATAAAAACGTTATGAAGAAGAAATTTTATAAATATGGGTTGTTTTATATAGGAGTTGTTTTGGCTGCTTGTGCGACAATGCTGATCTGAACGAACCTACGGGAAGTACGACACCACCGTCACAGGTGTTGAATGCGACGGTAAAGAATCTGCCTGGTGCAGCAATTATCTATTATGATTTGCCGGATGATCAAAATTTAAAATATGTTCGGGCTAGCTATAAAGTTGATAATATGATTCGTACAGTTAATGCTTCTTTCTATACAGATTCTTTGGTAGTAGAAGGATTCCCTACTAAAGGAGAGTATGACGTTGAACTTTTTCCGTTAGTTATGGTGAGCTGTCTCTACTCCGCTTGTGGTAAAAGTAAGTCCGGATACTCCTCCTTATCAGAAAGTGCGTGGAACATTAATTTCTGCTGAAACATTTGGCGGTATCAAAGTGAACTTTGATAACCCGGAAAAGGCTAAATTGGGACTGGGGGTCATAAAGAAACAGGCAGAAGGGATTTGGACACAGGTATATATGCATTATACTGAGGCTAAAGGTGGTGATTTCTATGTACGCGGCCTGGATGCTGTTACTACAGATTTTGGTATTTTTGTCAGAGATAGATGGGGACATCTTTCTGATACATTGTATGTCACCGAGACTCCTTTGTATGAAGAACAATGCGATAAGTCTTTGTTCAGGAAGATGGCTTTGCGACTGACTCTTATGAGTGCCACTCATGGAATGAAGTGACGAAAGGAAATGATATGACGCGGCTTTGGGATGGAATCACAGATACAGATCCTTGTTTTCAAACCAAGACGACAACAGTAATGCCGCAATGGTTTACCTTTGATATGGGGGAAAAGTATAAATTGAGCCGATTTGTGATGGTTTCACGTTATTATCCGGGTAAGTATGGTAATACATTTAAAGCAGGACACCCGAAGCATTTTGAACTGTGGGGTAGTAATGATCCAAATCCAGATGGTAGCTTTGATGATTCTTGGGTATTACTTTCTGAATATGAGTCGGTGAAACCTTCAGGAGGTGGTGTAAACGATGCTCTTACAACAGAGGATCAGGAAGTTGCGAAAAATGGTGAGAATTTTATTATTCCTGATAATGCTCCGGCTGTACGTTATATTCGTTTTAAAACGAATGACACATGGGGGAAAACACGTTATATGCATCTTCACGAACTTACGTTTTTCGGTGCGAGGCATAATTAGTAACAAGTAAAAGATAATGCTATGAAACTATTTAAAAAACTGATTTTTATATTTTTAAGTATAGGTGCCTTGATCTCTTGCGATGGTATGGATGCCACGTATAAAGAGTTTATAGAAGAAGGGCCTATTGTATATATTGGAAAAGTAGATTCACTGAAAGCTTATGCAGGACGTAACCGGGTTATGCTCGAATGGCAGAAATTACTTGATCCTCGTGCTAAAACGGCAAAAATATTCTGGGAAAACAGAACGAAGTCTACTGAATTACAATTGACAGATAAAGCAACTCTTACTCAGGTTGTAGTAGAGGATTTGGCGGAAGGCTCGTATGTCTTTGAAATCTGTACATACGATACGTATGGTAATTCTTCTATTATGTCGGAGGTTCCTTGTGCAGTATATGGTGATGTTTATGAGAAATTGTTGTTCAATACAAAAGTAAAGAAGGCGGTTTTAGAGAATGATGTATTGACCGTTACTTTTGCAGCTTCGCTTGAGCCAACTTTTTTTGCTTCTGAAATTACTTATATGAGTTCTGAGGGGAAAAATAAAACTGTGCTTTTGAAAGCTCCCGCAACACAGGTGAAGATAGATGATTTCGCAGGAGACCATATCACTTATCGTTCCGTTTATTTGCCGGAAGAAACCGCCATAGATTATTTTTATAGTGAGTCGGATGAGCTTGAAATCAATTAAAAGAAATAGCAGAGATAACAAAAAGGATTTATAAGGTCATTTTTCTTACTATAGAATTATATGAAAGCCTTGTATCTTTTGTAGTAACGGGTACTACAAATGGTACAAGGCTTTTTTTTATGCTATATGCATCAATTATCCCATTCATGTTTCATTTGTCTATATCATTTTATTTTGAGACGTTTTTGTGATTTATTGGGATGTTTATATCATCTATATATTGTGCGAACCTCTAATTTTGCCTGTGTTGATTACTGCAAATGATAAAACTAGTTATATATGATAAAACAATTATTTTCAATAGGAATAGCTCTGTCATTATTTTCTCAGATGTTATGGGCACAATGGACCCCTGTAGGAGATAGGATCAAAACTTCTTGGGCGGAGAAGATAGATGTGAACAATGTATTACCGGAATATCCGCGTCCTATTATGGAGCGTTCTGAGTGGTCTAATTTGAATGGTTTATGGAAGTATGCAGTTTTACCGTTGGGAAAATCAATTCCGGATTCTTTTGAAGGTGATATATTAGTACCATTTGCTGTCGAATCCACCTTTCGGGAGTCGGAAAGACATTGGGAGAAGATAAAGAATTATGGTATCAGCGTGAGTTTGTTATACCCTCTAAATGGAGAGGAAAAAGGATTTTGCTTCATTTTGGAGCTGTTGATTGGAAAACTGAGGTATGGGTTAACAATATAAAAGTAGGAGAACATACAGGAGGATTTACTCCGTTTACATTTGATATAACCCAAGCTTTGAAGAACTCGGAAAATAATTTGGTTGTCAAAGTGTGGGACCCGACAGAAAAAGGTACGCAGCCACGCGGAAAGCAAGTGAGTAATCCTCATGGTATCTGGTATACGCCGGTGAGTGGTATCTGGCAGACTGTATGGTTGGAACCGGTGTCTGAACACTATATTACAGATATAAAAACAACACCTGATATAGATTTGAATAAGGTTAAAGTAAAGGTTGAAACAGATGACAATAGGTATTCAGATAAATTTGAGGTAAAAGTGTTTGAAGGAGGGCGTCTGGTGGCTGTGGGAACATCAATTAATGGGTTACCAGTTGAGGTTTCCATGCCGGCTGATGCCAAACTTTGGTCGCCGGATGAACCATTCTTATATCAGATGGAAGTTTCTTTATTTGAGGGAGGAAAACGGGTAGACTGTGTAAGGAGTTATATGGCGATGCGTAAGTATCTATGAAAAGAGACAAAAAAGGTATTGTGCGTTTACAGTTAAACAATAAAGATCTGTTTCAATTTGGTCCGTTAGATCAGGGTTGGTGGCCGGATGGATTATATACAGCTCCTACGGATGAGGCATTGTGTTATGATATCAAGAAAACGAAAGATTTGGGCTTTAATATGATAAGAAAACATGTAAAGGTAGAGCCTGCACGTTGGTATACATACTGTGATCAAATGGGAGTAATTGTTTGGCAGGATATGCCTAATGGTGATAAAACCTTGGAGTGGCAGAGAAAGAAGTATTTTGATGGAACGGAACTGGCACGTTCTCCTGAATCTGAGGCTACTTATCGTAAGGAATGGAAAGAAATTATTGATTATCTCTATTCTTATCCTTGTATTGGGACTTGGGTGCCTTTAATGAGGCTTGGGGGCAATTTAAGACAAGTGAGATTGCAGAATGGACCAAACAATATGACCCTACACGTTTGGTCAATCCGGCAAGTGGTGGAAATCATTATACTTGCGGTGATATGCTTGATTTGCATAATTATCCGGGGCCGGAAATGTATTTGTATGATGCACAACGTGCTACGGTACTAGGAGAATATGGGGGGATTGGTTTGGTTTTGAAGAATCATCTTTGGGAACCAACCGGAATTGGGGATACATCCAGTTTAATACATCTACGGAGCTACTGCTGAATATCTGAAGTATGCAGAAATGCTGAAAGAAATGATAAAGCAAGGCTTTTCTGCAGCTGTTTACACACAAACGACAGATGTAGAAGTAGAAGTGAATGGACTGATGACTTATGACCGTAAAGTAATAAAGCTGGATGAAGCAACATTGAAGAAGATCAATAATGAGATTTGTAAAACGTTAAAATAACAAATATAGAGATTTTATATTTACCATGAGAAAAATACTTATTTTGGTTTTTAGTCTTTTTTCGATATTCTCTACAGTAGAAGCGAAAAGTAAGAAGGGACAAGATCGTGTGTTAATTGATAAAGTTGCCATGTGGCAGGTAAATCATCAGTCAAAAGTTAAACATCATGATTTGGCGTGGACAAACGGAGTCTTGTTCCGGGGGATGGTAGAATGGGCAGATTATACTCAAGACTCCCGTTATTATGATTTTCTGATGCAGATAGGGAAGAAACATCATTGGGGGTTCTTAAAACGTCTCTATCATGCGGACGATCTTGTTATAGCACAGATGTATATTCGTATGTATGAGAAATACCATGATCCTGCAATGATTCAGCCTACAATTGCCCGTGTAGATTCTGTTGTTGCTAAACCTTCGAAGGCCCGTTTGTGGCTCGGAGCAAAGAATTGGTCGGAACGTTGGTCATGGTGTGATGCGTTATTTATGCTCCGCCGGTATACGGGTTGTTGAATAAGCTCTATCCGGAGAAAAACTATTTGGCTTTTATGGATAGGGAATTTAAAGAAGCTACAGATTCTTTATATGATGCGGATGCTAAGTTATACTATCGTGATAGAAGATATATTCCCAAAAGAGAGAAGAATGGCGAGAAGGTATTTTGGGGAAGAGGTAATGGTTGGGTGTTTGCAGGAATACCTTTGTTGTTGCAAACTTTGCCTAAAGATCATCCTACTTATGATTATTATCTGAACATTTATAAAGAAATGGCTTCCGCTATAGTTCAGTGTCAGGATAAGAATGGTTCTTGGCATGCCAGTATGCTTGATCCGGATTCATATCCTTCCCCTGAAAATAGTGCTTCCGGCTTTTTTGTTTATGGTTTGGGCTGGGGAGTGAATCAAGGAATTTTGAAAGATAGAAAATATAAAAAAGCTGCCCGTAAGGGTTGGAAGGCTTTGAAAAGCTATGTTCATGAAGATGGCATGCTTGGATATGTCCAACCGGTTAGTGCTGCTCCTGAACAAGTGACTCAGAATATGACTGAGGTATATGGGGTTGGAGCATTCTTGATGGCAGGAATTGAGATGTTGAAAATGAAATAGCCTTTTAATAATAATTAAACTTATACGAAATGGAAAGACATTGTTTTATGAAAGTGAGAATCTTATGGTTAATCGCTTTTCTGTTGTTTACCGTTCAACTGTCTGCTCAACAAAAAGTAACAGTGAAAGGTAAGATAACTGATGAACATAATGAGCCTGTTATTGGGGCTAATATAATGGAGAAAGGTACAACGAATGGAGTTATTTCTGATTTTGACGGATTTTTTACTTTAAATGTTTCTTCCGGAGCTACCCTTGTAGTATCATATATAGGATTTGCTCAGCAAGAAATTCCTGTCAAAGACAAACGCGATTTTGTAATTCGTCTGGCAGAAGATTCAGAAACATTGAATGAAGTAGTTGTGATTGGTTATGGTAGTGCTCGCAAAAGAGACTTGACTGGTGCAGTAATGCAAGTAAAGTCTGCGCAGTTGGAAAATGAAAGTCCTTCCTCCATGCAAGACTTATTAAGAGCGAATGTTCCGGGATTGAGTGTTGGTTTTAGTGCAGGTCCCAAACCGGGTGGAAGTCTTTTGATTCGTGGAAAGAACTCAATTAATGCTGGAACTGACCCGTTAATTGTATTGGATGGGGTTATATATCCGGGTGACTTGGCCGATATAAATCCGAATGATATAGAACAAATTGATGTGTTGAAGGATGCTAGTTCTGCTGCTATTTACGGAGCGCGTTCTGCTAGTGGAGTTATTATCATCACTACAAAGATGGGTAAAAGTGAAAAACCGACAATTAGTTTTGATGCTTCTATAGGTGTAGCTACTCAGGCTATAGTTCCTGAAGTATATCAGGGAGATGAGTTTACTGCTTGGAGGACGGATGTCTTTAATAGTGCAAATCCGAACCATAGACCTTATGAGTTTAATGACCCTCGTAAATTACCCGCAGATGTTTCTATTGAAGATTGGATGAAATATGATAATTCGACGGGAGATCCTGTAGAGACTTGGTTGCGTCGAATTGGCTTTAAGAACTTGGAAATACAGAATTATTTGGATGGTAAATCTGTAGATTGGGCCGATATGGTTTTTCAAAATGGTCTTCGTCAGGATTATAATGCAAGTATTTCGGGAAAGACAAAAGGGGTAAATTATTATTGGTCTATGGGATGGACAGACAATGAGGGCATTATTGTAAATAACGGATATAAATCATTTAAGACTCGTTTAAATCTGGATGCCAAAATAAATAAGTTTCTGACTGTGGGATTAAATGCGCAATTTGTACAACGTGATGCCAGTGCTATCGGAGCGGATTGGGTTCAGTATCAGAAGCTGACTCCATATGGAAGTCCTACTAATGAAGATGGAACAATGAAGTTGAATCCGGGAGATGACACGTCAGCGAAGCATCCTTTGATCGATTCTTATTATACAGATAAGAGAAATGTGATAAATAATTTGAATGCTAATATCTATGCTAAGGTATCTTTACCTTTTAATATATCTTATCAGATGAATTTCTCTCCACGATATGAGTGGGCTACAGATTATGTACATAAATCTTCGGAACATCCAAGCTGGAAAGATTTTGGGGGTTCTGCTTCACGAACTTTTAGAAATGATTTTCTATGGCAACTTGACAATATAGTAAAGTGGAAACAAACTTTCGCCAAAGTACATGACGTGGATTTCACTTTCTTATTTAATGCGGAGAAGTTTCAAAGATGGAGTGATGAAATGAATAATGAAGGATTTGATCCGAATGATGATCTTGGATATCATTATATGAAAGGTGGAATATTGCCTACAATTAGTAGTAATGATGAATATAGAACCGGTGATGCATTGATGGCACGTTTATTTTATTCGTATGACAACCGTTATATGATTACCGGTACGGTTCGGAGAGATGGCTATTCTGCGTTTGGACAAAAAAATCCTCGGGCGGTATTCCCCTCAGTTGCTGTCGGATGGGTATTCTCTGATGAACCTTTTTTGAAGAAGTTAAATTGGTTGGACTATGGAAAGCTAAGGTTCTCATGGGGATTAAATGGTAATAGAGACATTGGGGTTTATAGAGCTTTAGCCAGAATGGGTAATAGTAAATATATGTATGTAAGTCCGGATGGAAAGGTTTATAATGGATCCTATCTTTATGTGAATTCTTTGGCTAATAAAGAATTAAAATGGGAACGTACGGCTTCATTCAACTTAGGATTGGATTTTTCTATATTTAATGAACGGTTAAAAGGAAATATCGATATTTATAAAGCTAACACGAAAGACCTTCTTATTGAACGTACATTACCCGAATTGATCGGATTCAGTTCAGTGATGTCTAATTTAGGTGAAGTAGAGAATAAAGGTATTGAACTTAGCCTGACATCGAAGAATATTGATACAAAGAATTTTGCATGGAGTTCAACATTCAATTTTACTTTGAACAGAAATAAGATTGTTCACCTGTACGGAGATATGGTTGATGTTTTAGATGAGAATGGGAACGTAGTAGGACAGAAAGAGGCTGACGATATCAAGAATAAATGGTTTATAGGTAAGTCTTTGGATGAAATATGGGGATTGGAAGTTATTGGAGTCTGGCAACAGGATGAAGCGGAAGAAGCAAAGAAGTATGGTGTAGCTCCTGGTGATTTTAAGTTGAGGGATGTTGATGGAAACGGACAGTATACAGATGAGGATAAAGTATTCCAAGGGACAACTAGTCCGAAATTTACATGGACATTGCGCAATGATTTTAAGATATATAAGAATATAGATGTTTCTTTCATGTTGTATTCTCTTTGGGGGCATAAAGGTACATATGATGTAGCTAAGCATAGTGGAACCACGGTATATAATGATAGACAGAATGCTTACAAGTTACCATACTGGACTCCGGAAAATCCGACAAATGAGTGGGCAAGAATTGATTCCAGTACAGGAGGAAACAGTTTTTCTGTATATCGGAAAAAATCATTTATTCGATTAGATAATATATCTGTCGGATACAATGTTCCATCACGTTGGATTACTAAATTGGGATTAGGCTCATTGAGAGTTTATGCTAATGTAAGAAATGTAGCGGTTTGGGCTCCGGATTTTAAACTTTGGGATCCGGAAAATAGTAGTCCTACTCCTCGTACGTATACTTTTGGTATTAATGTGACTATGTAATTAACTTTTAAGAATCAATGTTATGAATAATATTAGTAAATTAGTGATAATAGGATCTGTTGCGATAACTCTTTCGAGTTGTGGGGACAGCTGGTTGGAACCTAAACCTCTTTCATTTTATTCTCCGGAGAATACTCTGGTAGATGCTAAAGGTATGTGGGCTGCACTTGGTACTTGTGAGAAAAGGATTAAAGCGGAGTTTTATGGAGATGGACCTGCCATTATTACCGAACATATTTTTTCTGAGGTAGCTATTGAAGGAACTACGGACAAAACAAGTGTTGCTCAAGATCTAAATGCGGTTATTACGCCTGATAAAAATTTGAATAGTCCTAATGCCAATAGAGTAGGTTGGTATTGGAATGAAGCGTATGATAATATTAGGTATGCTAATACTGTGATTACACGTATTGATGAAGCAACTTACTCGTCTGAACAGGAGAAGAACGAGATATTGGCTACTGCTTATTTCTTTAGAGCTTATCACTATTATCGTTTGATAAATCAATTTGGTGATGTGCCTTTACTATTGAAAGAATTTACAGAGGCGAAACTCGACTTCTATACAACAAAGCGTGAGGTTATTTTAAATAAAATGATCGATGATATGAAGTTTGCTTGTCAATGGATGCCTGAGGTGGTTGATAGAGGAAAAGCTCCACGTGCGGCAGGCTATCATTTGTTGGCAAGTTATATTTGGCTGCCGGTTTGTTTGATGAAGCCATAACAGCAGCTACGGCTGTAATAAGTGATCCGCGTTATGAATTGATGAAAAATAGATTCGGAGCAGAAAAAGCTGATGCTACTAAAAATGTGATTTGGGATTTACATCGCCCTGAAAATAAGGCATTGGCAGAAAATAAAGAGACTATCTTGTTGGTTATTGACAGATACCTTGTAGAAGGAAGCCAAGGCGATGGAATCAGAACGATGAGAAATGCAGTGCCTTATTATGGAAATACGAAGAATGCTATATTGACTCCTGATGGTAAACAGGGAGTAACAGACAAAAAGGATCCGACAGGAACAGTTAAAATTTCACTAGTTAAAAAGTATGGACGTGGAATCGGACGCTGTCGGGGAACAGCTTATTCTACCAGTATATTGATGATCCGAATGATTTGCGTCATGCAAAAGGAAATTGGATGAATATGGAGGATTTAGTATATAATGAACCTAAGTTGGAGGGGAAAAATAAATATTATGGCAAACCTTTACAGCTTTATGGAGAGACTGGACAGCTGTTGTGTAAAGATACAATTCGTAGTTGGTTTGGTTGGCCGCATTACAAATTATTTATACCGGATCCGGACAGAGTAGATCAACCGGAAGGCGGTAATACAGACTGGTATGTATATCGTTTGGCGGAAACCTATTTGTTGCGTGCAGAGGCTTATTGTTGGAAAGGCGATGCTGCTAGTTTGCAGAAAGCGGCAGATGATGTGAATGAAGTAAGAAATAGAGCGGGTGCAGGTGATTTGGCGGCATCTGATATGAATATTGGAACAATTTTGGATGAACGTGCGAGAGAGTTATATTATGAAGAACCTAGAAAAACAGAGTTGACTCGTATTGCTTATATATTTGCACAAACGGGAAAACCCTCTTATACTGGTAAGGTCTATAAAATGGATAATTTCTCAGAAGATAATTTCTTTTATGATAGAATTATGGAGTCCACCGATTTTTATAATAAAGGAGTTAAAACTATTTCTAATGTGGAATTTACAATGAGTCCGTATCATGTCTTATGGCCTATTCCTGCATCTACGATTAATTCTAATACTAAAGGGCATATTAATCAGAATAAGGGATATGCAGGATCTGAAAATAATATTCCTCCTTTGGAAACAATAGAAGCTAATTAATTTATTTAGATAAAATCTCAGTATCTTTGGTGTGACCGAAGATACTGAGAACTAATAATTATAAAATTATGAATAATAAAAATCATAGAATATTCTTCTTTTTTCTAGTATTTTCTCTTTTGGTAAATGGGGGGAATGCTTTTGCAAAGAAAAGTAAGGATCGTGAGTATTGGGTGAAAACAATGATCAAGATTATTGATCCGCTATATACCAATTTGAGTCAGAATACTTTGAGGAAAAACATGCCTGTTGAAACCTTTGATGGATTAAACAATGGCAATACAAGAAAGAATGTGACGCATTTGGAAGCTTTAGGACGTTCATTTGATGGTATTTCTGCATGGTTGAATTTACCTCCTGATGATACGGAAGAAGGTCAGCTTCGTGCTAAATATACCAATTTAGTGGTGAAATCTATTGCTAATGCTGTAAACCCGGAATCACCTGATTATATGCGTTTTGATGGGCCTGGAGGACAGCCGTTGGTTGATGCTGCTTTTTTTGCACAAGGCTTGTTACGTTCTAAGGATCAGATTTGGCCGAAGTTAGATAAAGTGACTCAAGAGAGAATTATTAAGGAATTGAAAGCTTCGCGCAGGATCAAGGCTTCAGAGTCTAATTGGTTGATGTTCTCTGCTACTATTGAAGCGGCCTTATTGGAGTTTACGGGTGAATGTGATTTGAAACCAATTCATTATGCGTTAAAGAGACATAAAGAATGGTATAAAGGAGATGGCTGGTATGGTGACGGGCGTAATTTTCATTTGGATTATTACAACAGTTATGTGATTCAACCCATGTTGATAGATGTATTGGCGGTCATGAAAGAGCATAAAGTGGAAGGGGCTGATTTTTATGACGTACAGTTACAACGCCTGATCCGTTATGCTGATCAACAAGAAAAGATGATATCTCCGGAAGGACCTATCCTGTATTGGGAAGATCAATGGGCTATCGTTTTGGGGCTTTTCAGGTATTAGCTCAGGTATCCTGGATGAAATTATTACCTGAACATATCAAACCGGCACAAGTGCGTTGCGCTCTAACTAAGGTTATGAAAAGACAATTGGCCAAAGGTACATTTGATAAGGATGGATGGCTGAATCTGGGATTTTGTGGGCACCAGCCCGAGATTGCCGACAGATATGTATCTACTGGCAGTAATTATTTGTGTACTTTTATTTTCTTGCCTTTGGGTTTACAGGCGGATGATGAATTCTGGACGGCCAAGCCTGAGAAATGGTCTTCGGTTAAAATATGGAGCGGAAGTCGTGATATAAAGAAAGATGGTTCTATTAGAAACTAGAATTAAATCTCGAAGGTATGTTCTATTTAAGTAACAATAGTACAACATACCTTCAACTGAGTTGAATAAAAATAGAAATATTATGAAAAAACATTTGAGATTGGCAGCTTTATTGGCTACTACAATTCTGGTATTGTCAAGTTGCAGTACACAGAAACAGGTCAGATTGGTTTTATTGCCGGACATACAAACTTATTCACGACTTTACCCGGACATTCTGAGATCGCAGACCCAGTGGGCGGTGGAACATGCAGATAGTATTGATTTTGTTTTACAGCAAGGGGATATGACGGATCACAATATTGATAAAGAGTGGGCGGTGGCAGCTTCTACCTTGAATATGATGGATGATAAAGTTCCTTATGCTTTTGTTATGGGAAATCACGATTTGGGAAAAAATTCGAATAAAAGAGATTCCCAATTGTTTAATAACTATTTTCCTTATGCAAAATACAGTAAGATGAAGAATTTCGGAGGTGCGTTTGAAGAAGGGAAAATGGATAATGTATGGTATACTTCAAAGCTGCCGGAATAAAATGGCTAATTCTTTGTTTGGAATTCGGGCCTCGTAATAATGTACTTGATTGGGCGGGAGAGGTTGTGAAGAAACATCCGCATCATAAGGTGATTATTAATACGCATGCGTATATGTACTCAGACGATACGCGTATGGGAGAAGGAGACCGTTGGTTGCCGCAGAAATATGGTTTGGGAAAGGATACCGGTGAGAATGCGGTGAATAATGGTGAGCAAATGTGGGATAAGTTGGTGAGCAAATATCCCAATATCCTCTTTGTCTTTAGTGGACATGTTTTGAATGGCGGTGTTGGGACGTTGGTTAGTACAGGCGAACAAGGTAATAAGGTATATCAGATGTTGGCTAACTTTCAGGATGGAGTGAAAGGAACGAATAGAGGACAAACCGGTTTTTTACGTATTGTAGATATAGATGTGAAAAAGAAACAGGTAAAAGTGGACACTTATTCTCCTTATTTGAAAGAATATAAGACTGACGCTAAGAATAGATTCTCATTTGAGGGAGTTAATTTTAAATAATCTGGTTTTACATTCCAAAGGATATAGCTATGAGCAGCATTCAATCATTTTATTTTGTAGGTGTGATTACTTTAGTCTCTTCTGCCCATGTTTATGGACAGAAGAAAGATAAGATGAATGTTTTATTTATCATTGCTGATGATATGCGACCTGAATTGGGGTGTTACGGAATAGAGGATATTGTGACTCCTCACATTGATAGATTGGCGGAGCAGGCTACGGTCTTTCAAAATGCATATTGTAATATTCCTGTGAGCGGGGCTTCCAGAGCGAGTCTGTTTACAGGAGTATATCCTTGTTATCCGGAACGTTTTACTGCTTTCGATGCTAATGCAGAGAAAGATTGTCCCAAGGCACTTTCGCTTCCGGAGTGTTTTAAGAAAAACGGATATTATGTTATTTCCAATGGAAAAGTTTTCCATAATATAACCGATCATGCCCGTAGTTGGTCAGAATATCCGTGGAGAGTATATCCTGATGGTTACGGTAAGGATTGGGCTGAATATAATAAGTGGGAATTGTGGCAGAACGAAGAGTCTTCCCGTTATATCCACCCTAAGACTTTGCGAGGACCGTTCTGTGAATCGGCTGATGTCTCGGATACAACTTATATTGATGGTAGAGTAGCGCAGAAGACGATTGCAGATTTAAGGAGATTGAAAGAGATGAAAGTACCTTTCTTCTTGGCATGTGGCTTCTGGAAGCCACATTTGCCGTTCAATGCTCCTAAGAAATATTGGGATTTATATCAAAGGGAGAAGATTCAGTTGGCATCGAATCCTTATCGACCGAAAGCATTGCCGAAGCAGGTTACTTCCTCCGGTGAGATTCGTGGATATGGGAAATTTACGACAACAAAGGATGAGGCTTTTCAGCGAGAGGCAAAACACGGTTATTATGCATGTGTGAGTTACATAGATGCGCAGATCGGTTTAGTACTTGATGAACTTGAACGCTTGGGATTGGCAGAGAGTACGATAGTAGTGATATTAGGAGATCATGGCTGGCATTTGGGTGAACATGGTTTCTGGGGAAAACATAACTTGATGAATCATGCGACCCGTGCTCCATTGATTGTCCGTGTGCCTCATTGTAAAGGCGGAAAAGCTGGGGGAGTTGTAGAATTTGTGGATATTTATCCCACATTGTGTGAGTTGTGTAAAGTTCCGGTTCCTGAGGGGCAATTACAGGGAAAAAGCTTTGTTCCTATTCTGCAGGATAGTGAGAAGAGGATAAAAGAATACGCTTTTGTTCAATGGCAAGGTGGGTATAATATTGTTTCGGAGCGATATAGCAGTGCTATATGGTTGAAAGGTGATTCTGTTGTAGGCCGGATGGTGTTTGACCGCCAATCGGATGTTGCAGAGAATGAAAACAAAGTGGGTTCTGTCTCATTAAGTGAAGAGATAAAAGAACTGGAAACTCAGATAAGAATAAAAAAACTTCAATTAGAAAAATAATTTTAAAGAATATATAAATGAAAGTAGGTTCATCTATTATTGCATTTTGGGACTGATGGCAGTTTGTAGTTGTTCAGCTCCCAAAAGCGAAATGAGTACTCTTGTGAATAATAGTTTGCAAATAGCGACTGTTCAATCAAAGTTAATGGCTGAGAATTTATTGAATGAAGAGGAGAAATTGCCACGTACTATTGGTAAGGATGGTAAACTGATGACTTCAAAGGCCAAATGGTGGACAAGTGGTTTTTTCCCTGGGGTATTATGGTATTTGTATGAGGTGAATCAAGATGATTCCTTGAAAATGTATGCAGAAAATTATACCAAAAGGATAGAAAATGAGAAATACACAACAGATAATCACGATGTGGGATTTATGTTGTATTGTAGTTTTGGTAATGGATTGCGTCTGACAAGCAATGATGAGTATAAACAGGTATTGTTGCAAGGAGCGGAATCATTGAGTACTCGTTTTCGTCCACAAGTCGGTTGCATACGTTCATGGGACTGGAATCAGAAAGTGTGGGAATATCCGGTAATTATTGATAATATGATGAATTTAGAGATGTTGATGTGGGCTTCCAAGAATTCCGATAATCCGAAATTTGCGGAAATAGCCAAGTCACATGCAGATGTGACGATGAAGCATCATTTCCGTCCGGATTATAGCTCATACCATGTGATTTCTTATGATACGATCTCGGGACAGCCTGAAAAGAAAAACACTTGTCAGGGATATGCTCATGAATCATGTTGGGCACGTGGCCAGGGCTGGGCATTATATGGCTATACAATGATGTATCGTGAGACCGGGCAAGAGAAATATCTGCAACATGCTACGAATGTGGTAGATTTATTATGAATCATCCTCGTTTGCCTGAAGATAAAATTCCATATTGGGATTTTGATGCTCCTGGTATTCCCAATGAACTTCGTGATGCTTCTGCGGGAGCATTAATGGCCTCGGCTTTCATCGAACTTAGCCAGTATACTGAAGGTGATTTCTCAAAACAATGTCTTTCTGTTGCCGAAACACAGTTGAAGACTTTGTCATCGCCGGAATACTTGGCTGAGCCTGGTACAAATTGTAATTTTGTTCTGAAACATTCAGTAGGTAATAATCCGGGTAAGGCAGAGGTTGATGTACCGTTAACTTACGCTGATTATTATTATGTTGAAGCTTTAGTACGTTATAAAAGAGATATTTTAAAAGAAAAACTTCATTAAAAACTTCATTTTAAATGATACAAAGATTATCTTTCTGGATAATGATGATTGTCTGTTCGGTGATGGTGAGTGGGCAAGAATATGACGGATATTACACAAATCCTATCCTGCCTTCGGGTGCTGATCCGTGGGTTGTAAAACATGAAGGATGGTATTATTATTGCTGCGGGGTGCCGGGTGGCATCGGAGTTTCCCGTTCTCGTGATTTGCATAAGATAAATCCTCCTGTACGTGTTTGGAAGGCACCGGAAAAAGGGCAATGGAATTCGACTTGCATTTGGGCACCCGAACTTCATTTCTGGAAAGGTAAATGGTATATTTTTTATGCGGGCGGATATAGCGGTCCTCCTTTTATTCACCAAAAGACGGGCGTGTTGGAATCTGTTACATCAGACGCAATGGGCGAGTATATCGACAAAGGAATGCTGTTTACGGGGGATGTTTTGGGAGACTGGAAAAACAATCGCTGGGCGATTGATATGACTTTGTTGGAGCATAAGGGACAATTGTATGCTGTCTGGTCCGGTTGGGAGAATAGTGAACCGACTGACAAAACTCAGCAACATCTTTATATCGCAAAAATGGAGAATCCTTGGACAATGGCTTCCGGAAGAGTAAAATATCGTCGCCGGACCGCTATTATGAACAAGGAGAGTTGCCATTGAATGAGGGGCCGCAGATTTTAAAACACGGGAAAGATGTGTTTGTTGTTTATTCCTGCGGGCAATCATGGCTGGATACATATAAACTTTCTTATTTGCGTCTGAAGGACCCGGACGCAGATTTGTTAGATCCGAAAAGCTGGATTAAAAGTGATAAACCTGTATTTGAAGGTACCGATCAAGTATTTGGGGTAGGGCATGCCAGTTTTACAACTTCTCCTGATGACAGGGAACATTATATTTATTACCATACGAAAAAAGAGAGAAAACCCGGTTGGAAACGGGATATTCGTCTTCAGAAGTTTACTTTTGATGCATCTGGCGTTCCATGTTTTGGGAAGCCGCTTCCGGTAAGCGAGAAACTTCCTTTGCCTTCAGGCACTGCTCATCCTGTAAAAGTTAAGCCGATGAGTGAGCTGGAAAAAGACTTTACCCAATTGTCTTCGACTGCCCGGCCTTATACATATTGGTTCTGGATGAATGGAAATATCACAAAGGAAGGCATTACAAAGGATCTGGAGGCGATGCATCGTATTGGGATAGGTGGTGTTTTCAATCTGGAAGGGGGAACTGGAATTCCGAAGGGGTCTGTTACTTACTTAAGTCCGGAGTGGTCGGAATTAAAAGCACATGCTATAAAAGAAGCAGCTCGTTTAGGCATTGATTATGTGATGCATAATTGTCCGGGTTGGTCGTCAAGTGGTGGTCCTTGGATTACTCCTGAGTATTCAATGCAAAAATTGACTTGGAGTGAGACTGAGGTGGCAGGCGGTAAACGGGTGGATACTTTATTACTCCGGCCGGCAACGGAATTAGGATATTATAGAGATATAGCTGTGTTAGCTTTCCCTTCTTTCAAGAATGGTAAACCTGTGGGCTTTTCTGATTGGCAGTTATTGAATAACAGTGTTTTTAATCATAGAGGGAAGATCGGTATACAAACGTATGACAAAGAACAAGTTATTCGCTTGGAAGATATTATTGACTTGACGAATCAGGTTGATTCTTTGGGACGTCTGAATTGGGAGGCACCTTTGGGAAACTGGACAGTCATCCGTTTGGGACATACTTCTACCGGAAGAAAAAACTGTGCAGCTCCGGATACAGGCGTGGGGCTTGAATGCGATAAGTTTAGCAAACAGGCGATTCAGCTTCATTTTAATAAAATGATGGATTTATTGTATCCACTAATCAAACCTTATGTTCACCAGATTCAGATAGGACTGGAGATAGATAGTTGGGAAGTCGGTATGCAAAACTGGACATCCGGATTTGAAGGTGAGTTTTGTGAAAGGACCGGATATGATTTGATTAAATATTTGCCGGCTATGACAGGTAAGATTGTAGGAAGCAAAGAAATGACAGAACGTTTCTTATGGGATATTCGTCGTGTACAGGCTGACTTGTTGGCAGATAATTATTATGGTGAATTTCGGAATCTATGTAATCAATATGGGCTGGTATCCTATTGCGAACCTTATGACCGTGGACCAATGGAAGAATTACAAATAGGCTCACGGGTAGATGGAGTTATGGGAGAGTTTTGGAATGGGTTATCTGCTATTTTCCAGAACAACTTGATGATGCGGCGTACTACAAAATTGGCGTCTTCGATAGCTCATATCAACGGTCAGAAAGTGGTGGGTGCCGAAGCATATACTTCTGAACCTGAGTCGGGAAGATGGCAGGAATACCCATTTGCTTTGAAGGCTGTTGGTGATAAGGCGTTTACAGAGGGGATTAATCGGATGGTGATTCATCGTTATGCAATGCAACCTCATCCGGATGCTGCTCCCGCTATGACTTTAGGCCCTTGGGGAATACATTTTGACAGAACTAATACCTGGTGGGAGCCGGGACGTGCCTGGATAGATTATCTGAACCGTTGTCAAACTCTATTGCAAGAGGGACTATTCGTAGCTGATTTTGCATACTTTACAGGTGATAATATTGTAGGATACACGAAAGTGCATAGAAGAGATTTGAATCCGGTACCACCGGAAGGATATGATTACGATTTGATGAATACGGAAACGTTATTGAATAGAGCTTGGGTAGAACGCGGGCGTTTAAGGCTTCCGGACGGAATGAATTATCGTGTATTGGTTTACAGGAACAATCGCATATTACGTTGGGTCTATTGAGGAAACTGCGGAATATGGTGGAACAGGGATTGATAATTGTCGGTGCTCGTCCGCAACAGACCGTAGGGTTGCAATCTTATTCAGTTATTGAAGAAAAAGAGTTTGAACAACTTTGTGACGAACTATGGGGAAAGGCCGCAACTACAGTGGTGGATCGTAGCGTAGGGAAAGGTAGGATTTTCTGGGAAACCTCTTTGAACTTGGAACAAGTACTTGAGAAGATTCAGTTAAGACCTGACTTTGAAGTGATCACAGATTCAATTAGTGCCCCAATACGTTATATCCATAGGCAGATAGGAGAGTCGGATGTTTATTTTGTTGCTAACCAGCAACGGACTTCGAAAGAGCTGATTTGTAACTTTCGTGTGAAAGGAAAGATTCCTGAGTTTTGGAATCCTATATCAGGTGAAAGAACACGGGCTATGGTATATCAAACGAATGAAGCAACCATATCGGTGCCTGTTCAACTGGAAGCGTATGGTTCTGTGTTCGTCGTCTTTCGTTCTGACCTTCCTGAACAGAAGGCTATTCGTTCTATTCATAAAGATGGGAAGTGTCTGATAGATGCTTCTGCTATATCAACCGAAGGATGGAAGCAGGCGGCATACCCTGACATAAGAGATAATTTCTCAATCTCATTGTGGGTGAAACCGGAATCAGATGCCATGTTGAATATAGATAATCCAATGGGATATATACCGTACCCTTGGACGGAATATTATGCAATCTATCCGTCGGGCGGTGAACTGTTATATGGCGCAGGACATGCCACTTGTGGACTGGCTGTAGGTAGAAATGGAGTTGCGGTATGGGAGAATGAGAAAGGATATCCTGAGTTTAAAATGGGAGTGGAAAAACCTATTTCCGGTTGGAGCCATATTTGTCTGGTTTATAGGGAAGGGGCTCCGCATATTTATATCAATGGAGAGCATATAGCTTATAAGACGAAGTCTTTGCAGACAATTCATCCTGGATTGAATTTTACTACTTTAAAAGAAGGAGCTTCCTATTATAATGGGGATATGTCTGTTCCGGTGTTGTTTTCTAAAGTATTATCAGATAAGGAGATTTCTCAATTGGTAGCCAAAGGATATACAAGAAATACTGATGAGCGTATATTGGACTGGATACCTTATGCGGATACCCGTTCTCTGTTGGCATGGAGTGATGGGAATTATGAATTTGTTACATCGGACGGTATAAAAAGAGAGGTAAAGGTTGAAAAAACAGGAAGTCCGGTGATGATAAATCAGAAATGGGAGGTTAGCTTCCCGAAAGCTGGGAGCACCGGAAAAAATAAGTTTGACCAAATTGTTCTCTTTGCATAGACACGAAGATGAGGGCGTTAAATATTTTTCTGGTACAGCTACTTATAAAACTAACTTTGTTGTGAAACCTTCTATGATGTCTGAGGATAGAGTTGTTTTCCTTGATTTGGGCGCAGTAGAGGTGATGGCGGAGGTGATTGTCAATGGAGTAAATAAAGGGATCTTTTGGTCCCGTCCGTATTTAATTGATGTCACTGATGTGCTGAAGCCGGGTGAAAATACATTGGAAATTAAGGTGACTAATCAATGGACGAATCGTTTGATTGGGGATGAACAGTTACCGGAGGAGAACGAGTATGTACCCGGAGGAGGAGTAAATGGAATTGCTGCTTTGAGCCGTGGGGCTATCAGAAAGCTACCGGACTGGTATAGAAATGGAGTAAATAAACCGGAAGGCGGAAGAGTGGCATTCACTACTTGGAAACATTACCGGAAAGACTCGCCATTGATAGAATCGGGGTTAATAGGTCCTGTTCGGCTGATTCCTGCGAAGAAAATAGAATTTGAATAATGGATATGATAATGTGCGAACGTATAGTAGCCAAGACATCTGTAAGAATGCTATTGAGCTTATTGCTAATCTTTGGCTCGGTGAATCCTGCTATGTCTGTGTTACGAAAAGGGGAGACATCGCTGGGGACGTCTTTTGAAAGTTATTTTCCATTGAAAGAAATACGTTTGTCAGATGGTCCTTTTCTTGAGTTGCAACAAAAAGGCAAAGAATATCTTCTTTGGCTGAATCCTGACTCTTTGCTTCATTTTTATCGGATGGAAGCGGGATTGTCATCGAAAGCCGGACCTTATGCCGGCTGGGAGTCGCAAGACGTATGGGGAGCAGGCCCGCTTCGGGGTGGATTTCTTGGGTTCTATCTTTCTTCCGTATCGATGATGTATCAATCTACAGGCGATAGAGAGTTACTGAGACGATTGAAATATGTGCTGAAAGAATTGAAGCTATGTCAGGAAGCCGGTAAAGATGGCTTCCTGTTAGGTGTGAAAGGAGGCAGGGAACTATTCAGGGAAGTAGCCTCAGGAAAGATAAAAACGAATAATCCTACGGTCAATGGTGCCTGGGCACCTGTTTATCTGATTAATAAGATGCTGCTCGGGCTTTCTGCTGCTTATACACAGTGTGACTTGAAAGAAGCGTTGCCGATATTAGTACGGTTGGCCGATTGGTTTGGTTCTCAGGTATTGGATAAGTTGACTGATGAACAGATTCAGCAATTATTGATTTGTGAACATGGTTCGATTAATGAGTCTTACGTTGAGGTTTATGAGTTGACGGGGCAAAAGCGTTTCCTTGATTGGGCCCGCCGTTTAAATGATCGGGCTATGTGGGTTCCTTTGTCTGAAGGAAGGATGTTTTATTCGGGTGGCACGCCAATACACAGATCCCGAAATTTACGGGTTTCCATAAATATTATATGTTTACCGGTGATCGGGCCTTTCTTCTTGCGGCGACTAATTTCTGGAATATTGTGAAGCAAAACCATACTTGGGTAATAGGTGGTAACAGTACCGGAGAACATTTCTTCTCTAAAAAGGAGTTCATTGATAGGATGCTCCATATCAGCGGACCGGAAACGTGTAATTCCGTAAATATGTTACGTTTGACCGAAGCTCTGTTCATGCAGCAACCGGATGCGACTAAGGCGGCATATTATGAAAGAACTTTATTTAATCATATCTTGTCAGCCTATGACCCGGTGAAGGGTATGTGCTGCTATTTTACTTCCATGCGACCGGGGCATTATCGTATTTATGCTTCACGTGATAGCTCTTTCTGGTGCTGTGGACATACAGGGCTGGAAAGTCCGGCGAAGCTGGGTAAGTTTATTTATAGCCATAAAGTGACGAATAGGCATCAAGAAAAGGATATAAGAGTGAATCTGTTTATTCCTTCCATTCTTTCTTGGAAAGAAGAAGGAGTCGAGCTTATTCAGCAAAGCCGATTCCGGAATCCGAACAAGTTGACCTTACATTGAATCTAAAGAAAAAGCAGAAACTGATTCTGCGCATTCGTAAACCTGATTGGACTGATAAGGCTACTTTTATAATTAATGGAGAAGAAGAACAGCCTCTGCTTGGCAGTGATGGGTATTGGATTATAGACAGAGTGTGGGAGCGGAAGAATGTGATTACACTACGACTTCCGATGCATATATATACAGAGAACTTAACAGGTTCCGACCGTTATGTTGCATTATTATATGGGCCTTACGTGCTTGCCGGGCGTATGGGAAAGGAAAATCTTCCTACTACTTTTTGGGGAAAGATGAACAATACGGCTATGAATAAGATGGACATGGCAAAAGTCCCGGTATTCAGAGAACCTGTAGAACGGATTCCAACTCATGTGGAGGTTGTTTCAGGAGAACCATTGAAGTTTGGCATAAACTTGAAAGGTTTTGAGCATATAGTGCTGGAACCTTTTTATAAAGTTCATTTTGAACGTTATGCGGTATATTGGCCGATAACTCATTAGATTCTGAATGGAAATGAAGGTATAATAGAACAATAGATAAGAGGTATGAAAACGATATTAAGGACATTTGTGGGTTGTACAGCGATTTTGTTTGGTACTGCTGTATGGGAGCAGTGAAGTATGTTCCTGAGAATATGAAGGTAGAACTATCTTTAAAGGTTCCGGGTAATAATGCTGTGAATTATAAACTGCATCCGGATAAGTTGGAGAATAGCTATTTTGATTATGAGTGGCGTTCGGATAATAAATTGCCGATAACGGTTTTTCATAAAGTTGAAGAACGGGATAGTTGTATGCGATTGACTGTACAGCTTACCGCTGCACAGGATGTTTACTTCAACTATCGTCAATTGTTGAGTACGGCTATCGCCATGATAACTGTCAGTTTTATATGCCGGGATTTTGGTATCGCCGTAATTTGCGTTCTCCTAAAAAAGCTCCATCATTCCATACGTCGGATAGTTGGTTGGTTCGTGAAGACAGGTTGAGCGCACCACTTACGGGGATTTTTAGTGAAAAAGAAAAACGATTTATGACAGTAAATCGTTTGGATGATTTTTCTATGGATGCTTTAGCTACACATAAAGAAGGAGAGATCATTCTTTCAGGGAAGACTTCCTTGGGATTTACCGGATTTGAGAATCAACAGGGAATAGCTATGCTTTCTTTTGGTTTTCCCTATCGGGAGGCTCCTAAAAGTTATATTCGTAAATTAACATTAGCACCTGAGGTGGAGGCTTTTCAACTGATGAAGAAAGGTGAGTCGGTATTGTTGACATGGGAAATAATGGAAAGTGGTGCGGATGATTTTTCAGACTTTATACAGCATACATGGGAGCATTGTTATGATACCTATGCACCAAAACCAGTGGAGAATTCATATTCTATAGCGGATATGAAGCAAGTGCTTAGTTGCTTTTTTGTAAATAGTTTGGTCGATAATCAACCGCTGGTTTATAATTCCGGAATACATCTGAAGGTAAGTGACTGTGAAAGAAACGGTCAGGCTGAGGTTGGTTTTATCGGTCGTGTACTTCTTAATGCATTTAATGCATGGGAATACGGTTGGCAATCGAACCGGGAAGAACTGAAAGTGAACAGTACAAAGATATTTGATAGTTATTTGAAGAATGGTTTCACACAAGCGGGATTTTTCAAGGAATCCGTGAATTTTGACAAGGGATATGAGGAACCGGTCCATAGTATCCGGCGTCAGTCGGAAGGCGTCTATGCCATGTTCCATTTCTTAGCTTATGAAAAAGAGAACGGACGCGTCATCCTGAGTGGGAGCAAAAGTTGAAAAGAATATTGGATATGTTCTTACAGTTACAGAATGTTGATGGTAGTTTCCCCCGTAAGTTTCGTGATGATTTAACTATTGTCGATCCGAGTGGGGAAGTACCCCCTCTGCTACGTTGCCATTAGTTATGGGATATAAATATTTTAAAGATAAGCGTTATTTGGCCAGTTCCAAACGGACGGCAGACTATTTAGAGAAAGAGCTGATTTCGAAAGCTGATTATTTCTCATCTACATTGGATGCGAACTGCGAGGATAAAGAGGCTTCTCTCTATGCTGCTACCGCTACTTACTATCTTTCATTGATAACAAAGGGAGAAGAACATAGGCATTATGCGATTTGACAAAAAAAGCGGCTTATTTTGCTTTATCCTGGTATTATTTGTGGGACGTTCCTTTCGCACCGGGACAGATGCTGGGTGATATAGGTCTTAAAACTCGTGGTTGGGGAAATGTTTCTGTGGAGAATAACCATATTGATGTTTTGTTTTTGAGTTTGCATCTGTACTTCAATGGTTGTCAAAGGAATATGCTGAACCTCGTATGGCTGATTTTGCGGAGGTGATATCTACATCTATGCGTCAGTTGCTACCTTATGAAGGGCATTTATGCGGCATTGCAAAATCCGGTTTCTATCCGGAAGTCGTTCAGCACACTAATTGGGATTATGGTAAGAACGGAAAAGGGTACTATAATGATATCTTTGCACCGGGATGGACGGTTGCTTCTTTATGGGAGTTGTTGACTCCGGGACGTGCGGAAAGGTTCTTGCTTGATTAGGTAAACTATTGAAGAAAGTGAATACAGGTCTGTGGCTTTCTTGAAAAAGAGAAAATGCAGTAATTACCAGAAAGCATGCCACAAGGACTTGACAAATGACTTTAAATGTTGTATATTTGTAGTCTGAGAATATAAGGGGGGGAGACCTACCACCTCCCCCTACGGGTACTCCTCCTTCCTGAAGGAGGAGAATATTAGATACTACTGACTTATTCTCAACCTCAAACTATGCAGGGTGTTTGTGAAACTTGAGTTATCAATGAATTAATGAGAAAAAAGATATAAAATCGAGTATGAAAATAGTGAGATATTACAACAAATATAGCTAACTGTCCTACCCTTGTACAGAGACAGGAATGATTAATATAGGCAAAAGGCTGCAATCTTTATAGGAATTGCAGCCTTTTTTGTTGTAATAAATGGATGCTAAGATTCTAAATTTCTATTTGAGAGTTTATAATAAACTTGGATACCGTTTATAATAAACGATTCGGAAATTTATTATAAACCGAATAGGAGTTTATGTAGTGAACTGTAAATTATTTTAGTCATATTGATTTTCGTGCATGGAATCTTCTTGAATTCGGGTAATTATAGCATACAATGGATCTGGTAACCTAATTATACAAGCACTTGTTTTTCTTGTCCTGTTATCCGGCCCAGTTCTCCCTATCCAGATTTCTATAACTGATCGCTTCCGCTAAATGTCCGGAAAGAATTTGCTCACTTCCTTCGAGATCGGCAATGGTGCGTGATACTTTCAATATCCTGTCATAGGCGCGGGCGGATAAATTGAGCCGATCCATTGCATTCTTTAATAAGGTAAGCCCTTTGTCATCCGGCCGGGCAAATAGTGACAGTAATTTGCTGTTCATCTGTGCATTGCAATAGATACCGGGATATTCGGCGTAGCGCTTTTCTTGTATTTGCCGTGCTTTGATAACTCGTTCGCGGATCGTTTCACTGGATTCTCCCTTTCTCTGGTCAGATATCTTATCGAATGGTACGGGAATGATTTCTATTTGAATGTCAATCCTGTCGAGCAGCGGGCCGGAAATTTTATTCAAATATTTCTGTACTTGCCCGGGACTGCATACACAAGCCTTCGTCGGATGATTATAATATCCGCAAGGGCAAGGATTCATCGAAGCTACCAGTGTAAAACTGGCCGGGTAATCGATGCTGCTTTTTATTCGGGAGATTGTGATTCTCCTGTCTTCCAATGGTTGCCGCAGTACCTCAAGTACGTTTCTATTAAACTCCGGCAGTTCATCTAGGAATAAAATTCCGTTATGCGCCAGACTTATTTCCCCCGGCTGGGGAAAACTGCCCCCGCCTACCATTGCTACTTGCGAAATCGTATGGTGCGGGTCACGGAAAGGGCGTTGAGTGATTAGGGAGGAATTGCGGTTTAATTTTCCAGCTACGGAGTGTATCTTGGTCGTTTCGAGGCTTTCACCCAACGAGAGGGGAGGGAGAATGGAAGGAAGGCGTTTGGCCATCATTGATTTTCCGCTTCCCGGCGCACCTATCATGATGAGATTGTGTCCGCCGGCAGCAGCTACCTCCAGTGCTCTTTTCACGTTTTCCTGCCCTTTCACATCTGCAAAATCAAACTCGAAAGTACTTTGATGGGCATAGAACTCTTCTCGGGTATTAACAACTGTCGGTTCTAATTTGCGTTCATTATTGAAGAACTCAATGACTTCCCTGATATTGCTGACTCCATAGACTTTTAACTGGTTAACTACGGCGGCTTCCCGCGCATTTTGTTGGGGAATGATTAATCCTTCAAAACCGTCTTCCCGTGCTTTGATGGCAATGGGAAGTGCTCCCTTGATCGGTTGTATGCTTCCGTCCAAGCTCAATTCTCCCATTAACAGGTAGCGGGAAAACTTCTCCGATGATATGGTTTCACTGGCGCCCAGCAACCCGATAGCAAGAGGCAGGTCGTAGGCCGAACCTTCTTTCCGGATATCTGCCGGCGCCATATTGACTACAATATTGGTGGTCGGCATTTTATAACCGTTGACTTGCAGTGCGGAGATGATACGTTGGTGGCTTTCTTTGACCGCTGAATCCGGAAGGCCGACGAGATAAAACATACAGCCACGCGAGCTGTTTACTTCGATTGTGATGAGTGTTGCATCAATCCCTTGAACAGCCGCTCCGAAAACTTAATTAACACGTTTGGTTACTGGTTATTTCTTTTTTTTGTTGTCTTTCTTATCTTTTTCTTCTGCTGCGGAAACTACTTCTTCAATTTTCTTCTTCAGCTTTTCGCCTTTGAGGTCCTTTGCCAGAATCTTTCCGTCTGCTGACAGGAGTATGTTGGCCGGTATTTGCCGGATCGTATATTGTTTAGCAACTTCGGAGTTAAATCCATCGAAGTCGCACACTTGTTCCCAGTCCAGCGTGTCACGTTTAATAGCGTCTTTCCATTGCTCCTTGTTCAAGTCAAGAGAAATGCCCAACATGGCTATATATTTATTCTTTTTTGT
>ENA-OQCK01000286-OQCK01000286.1-human-gut-metagenome-genome-assembly--contig:-NODE-286-length-30007-cov-2.666299_pt1 | contig 30007 bp, 40 predicted proteins | sample MGYA00242498_ERZ504578 | MGnify/ENA primary metagenome ERZ504578 (study PRJEB26092, sample SAMD00036229) | human gut metagenome | host: Homo sapiens | study: EMG produced TPA metagenomics assembly of...
CCTGAATCGGTATGCCACGGGCATAGTCCTTATGGCACAGGCATTCAAGAGAGCCTCGCGCAGTGCCGCATCTGGGACGAAATAACGCTCGATTCGTTGCATTCCTTCGTATGTGATCTTTGCTTTCATATACTTTAGATGGATAGTTTCGATAATCCGATCAATCTGGTCAAGCAGTGAACCATGTATTTCATCCTGATACCGAAGTTCAGAATCACTTTCAAAATAACCGATTTTTGTAAAAGCGCCAAGCTGCCACTCTTCGGGATCGTTTGCAAAAAGGAGCATGGCAGCATTTGTTAAGTAGCCATTATTCATTAAGTGCAGCTTTTTCATCAGCGTCTCTTTTGGCTCATCTAAAGCGCTCTCATCAATACGTCCCTTTTTGGCCGCCCACTTTATAAAACGCTTAACAACACCATTATCAACATCAGAGATTGCGAAGGACGGCAAAGGAAGGTTGTCCCAGGTCGCTCCCTGTTTACGGAGCAAAAAGCTCTCCAGTTCCAATCCGGTTAATTTCTGATTTGTACTGCCACTGCGGTAATAATAAACGCCTTTGTATGAGATAGCAATAGGATAGGCTGTACAGAAATTTCAATATACTCGGTTTCGCCATCTGTATGAAGGTTGACAGGCACAATAATACCCATAGCATCACGGATTTATTCGGAAGATCCTCAAGCAGCTTATGGGAATTAGACAGGCCTACGGTTTCGCCATATCGTTTTGCCGATGTAAAGCGTGCCGCCCTGTGCATTCGCAAAACCACAGATCCACGCCATATAGTCATCTTTCCAAATTTCTTTCCATTCTGTATTCTGCATCTCAGGCATTGCGCTGTTCCTCGCATTTCTTTATATATTACCGCTTTTAATACGCGCATCGGCTGGCTTTACTGCATCTTCAGGAATAAGCATGTGTTACCGGTTTTCTGAGTTCCGGGGATACGACCCTCGCTGCAGAGGATACCTACACGGCGAGAAGAAAGTCCCCACTTTTTGCCGCTTCCGTTGTTGAAATAAATTTCATAATTCATCGCCCCCTTAACTTTATATATTATATTCGGTTTGCGGAATAATATCAAGGGTTTTGCTAAAAATGTCAGAATGATTTCCGGCTACACTTTTTCCTTTTCTCATTTCTTACCTCATTTTTACTAAAAATCATATATTTATAGCTATTGACTTCCTGTTTGCAATAAGTTATAATATAACCATAAAATCAATTAGTCATATAGGCGGTATAAGGTATGTATAAAGAATTTGGAATTTCTTCAAATAATGTTCCGATAACACTTCTATCTGGTATACAGAAAGAAGTAGTCCTACCATTGTTTTTTGCCGGGTACTATGTCACACCCTCTCATGTATGAGAATTTTCTATGTGGTTTGAGTGAAAGAGGATTTAATATAATAGGCATTCACTATCTTTCACACGGAAAAAGCCCTAAAATCAAAAAAAATTATACAATGGAAGATTTGCTGCATAATGTATATGACGTAACGACTTACGGAATAGAAAATTTTGGTGAAAACATAGCTGTCATGGGTTCCAGTCAAGGTGGGATTTTAGCTGCAATGGCGGCGGTAGGGACACAAGGTTAAAAGCCGTTTTTCCACATAATATCATGCTGACTACATTAAAAGAAACTATGAGCTTAACAAAATATCCCACATGGTCGCACCGTTTTATGGGCTGATACAGTGGGGCTTTCGTGTAGGTGGAAATTGCTGCCTAACTACAAGGTTCCAGGAGACGCTTATTTAGACTATGACAGAGTATTTTATAGTGAACAGGCAAAACAAGATTGCTTAAATGACCCTATGCTTTTACCCTATTATCCTTTAAGATTTGTCGCCAGCTTATTTAATGCTGACTTATCGTGCCTGGAGAATGGGGCTATACAATGTCCTGTTATTTTAATTACTGCTAAAGGCGACCCGCTTTTTAGCTTTGATTATACCAACAAAGTATTTGATTTAATTCATGTACCGCAAAAGGAATTACTTGCTTTAGAGCTTAATCGTCACATGATTTTTAATGAGGACACGGACACTACAATAAACGCATTGGAAGCTACCTTGCATAAATATCTTGGATAGCATATTGATTATATAATCAGTAAATGTTATACTTTTCATGACGATATAAATATTTTAGTCATAAGGAGGTTATGAGTTTGCCACGATTTACGGAACAAGAAAAAGAAATCATAAACAGTAAAACTTTTGATAGAGGGAGAAAAGCTGTTTGCATTACACGGCTTAAAAAAAAGTAACAGTTGATGATTTAGTAGCTGCTGTAAACATATCAAAAGGTTCTTTCTATGCTTTTTATCCCAGTAAAGAACATCTATATGTTGAAATCAATTTTCGCTTACAAAAAGAGTTATTTACAAGTATAGAAACAACCATTAAAAAGAAAAAGTATAAGAACCATAGAGATTTAGCAAAGGACGTTATCATGCTAAGTTTAACGGGGGTGATTACTTCGCCTATTCTTTCACAGATTGATTTATCTTTAATGGACTATCTGCAAAGAAAATATCGTCAGATATTTTGAAATCATATGTACAGTGATATTCGTATATTGGAGATATTGGAAGATTTAGGGGTTGTATTTTTGGTTCCGCATACGGTTATTATAAAATCCCTGTATTCTGTTTTATCCTGTTTGGAACAATTCAAAGAGGACGAAGAACTGAATATGATACAAAATCTTTTAGTGAATGGTATTATTCAGCAAGTAGTAGCAGAGTAACAATTTTGTTTGGTTATTTGACAGGCAGGTAGCCAAACAAATTTTTTACAGTTTATATGACTATATATCTATAAACGTCATAAAGTTAAAGGAGGAATGAATAATGATTGATGTAAAAAAACTGTATTTTAGCTATACTGACAAACCGTTTGTGGAGAATGTAAGTTTCCATGTTGGGAGAGGAGAAATTTTTGGTTTTTTAGGACCCTCTGGTGCTGGAAAATCAACTATTCAAAAAGTTTTAACTGGGCTTAATACAAGATATAAAGGCAGCGTAAAAGTTGCAGGTACAGAAATAAGGGAGCATACAAATCAGTTTTATGAAAATATTGGGGTAGACTTTGAATTTTCAACCTGCTACGAGAAATTCACAGCACGACAAAATCTCGCCTATTTTGCTTCTCTATATGAAAAGCAACCTCGGTCTATTGATGAATTATTGCATATGGTAGGCTTGGAAAATGACGGGGACAAAAAAGTTGCTGACTTTTCCAAAGGTATGCGTTCTCGCTTGAATTTCATTAAAGCGTTAGTCCATGACCCTGATATATTATTCCTTGATGAACCTACAAGCGGTCTTGACCCTACAAATAGTCGTTTAATGAAAGATATTATTCTTGCGGAAAAGAAACGCGGAAAAACGATTATCATTACTACTCACAATATGTTTGACGCAACAGAGCTATGTGACCAAGTAGCCTTTATCGTTGCCGGAAAAGTCAGTGCATTGGATAGCCCGCATAATTTGATTATGTCAAGGGGAGCTGCCAAAATACAATATACCTACTATGATAAAGGCGAGAAAACCGGAGAATGTCTGCTTGATAGAACCACAGAAGATAAGTTGTTAAAAAGTTTAATTTCCGAAAACCGTTTGCTTTCTATTCATAGTAGTGAGCCTACATTAAATGATATTTTTGTTGATATTACAGGGAGGACACTTCAATGAGATTGGGACGTTTAATTTGTGGTGATATACATTTCCAATGGAAATATGGTTTCTATTTTATCTACTTTATATTAACAGTTTTATATGTGTGCGGGATTGCCGCTTTGCCGGAACATTGGAAAACGGATATTGCTTCTATTATGATCTACTCTGACCCAGCAGCAATGGGATTGTTTTTCATGGGAGCGATTGTTCTTTTGGAAAAAAGTCAAAAGGTATTAAATGCTATGGTGGCATCCCCTGTAAAAATATCGGAATATATACTTTCAAAAACAGTTGCGTTGATTGCTATTTCTACGGTAATCGCATTGATATTAGGGGTAGTTTCCGGCAGCAATCATTTACTGGGTATCGCAGTTGGTACGGCTTTGACCTCAGCAATCTTTACTATGCTTGGAATTATTGCGGCTACAAAAATTTCAAACTTGAACCAATTTCTCATTGTGATTATGCCGATAGAAATTGTTTGCTTTGTACCACCTATTGTTGGTCTGTTTGTGAAGTTACCATATCTGTTCCGCTTTTTTCCATTCACAGCTTGCATGAACCTTATAACTGGAAAAAAGCGTTTTACTATCGTTTGATATGGTACTTGTAATTGCTACGTTGATTATCCTCTACATAGTTGCTCGACATACAGTTGAGCATATGTGGAAAAGTTTGGGAGGTGTAAAGCTATGAAAAAGATATTATCCAGCACCATACAGATATTTAAGCAAATCAAAAGTGACCCTATGATGTTTGCGGCTTGCTTCTCCCCTTTTATTATGGGGACTTTAATTAAGTTTGGTATTCCATTTCTTGAAAGAATAACGAAGTTTTCTTTACAAGCGTATTATCCGATTTTTGATTTATTACTTTCTATCATGGCTCCTGTATTGCTCTGCTTTGCATTTGCAATGATTACATTGGAGGAAATCGACGATAAAGTGTCACGGTACTTTTCGATTACCCCTCTTGGTAAGTCGGGGTATCTCTTTACAAGGTTGGGAGTACCCTCAATTATTTCGGCGGTCATCGCTTTTATTGTACTGTTACTTTTTTCATTAGAAAAGTTGTCCATTGGAATGACAATATGTTTGGCGCTTCTCGGCTCAGTACAGGCAATTATTGTTTCACTTATGATTATTACATTATCAAGCAATAAATTAGAGGGTATGGCAGTTACAAAACTAGCTGCACTTACATTACTCGGAATACCTGCCCCCTTCCTTATTGATAGTTACTACCAGTTCGCGGTTGGCTTCCTTCCATCATTTTGGGTAGCGAAAGCCATGCAGAATGAAGCGGTTCTTTATTTCTCCATAGGATGGGTGGTAGCTTTAGTCTGGTACTACTTCCTTACAAAACGTCTGTTTCGGAAGCTGGCAGGATAAGGAGGCATATTATGGAAAAAAGTAGACTTCTGCAAAATGAAAAGGAAGATGATTTAAGGCTATTGAAAGGGAAAGGAGGGAAGTAGGTTATGGAACAATACTGGTGGATTATCATTGTTGTGGTTTTGATTGTCGTTGGTTTACTTAAAATTGTAATTATGAAGAAGTATAACCAAAGGAGAAATTCTAACAATCGTTCAATAGATAGAGAGGACGACAAGATGTATTAAGGTTTATTGAAATCTGTTATGTTGAAGAATGATGTTTTTAGATACTAGAAAGTGCTTTAAGGGGGCTAACGTTATGGAAAGCTTTGAGTACAATTCTTCACAATCAACAGTATTTTGCATAGAGAAATGTATGTAGGAAATATGGTGCAAGGCATAAAGCACCAGCATATCTTGCTTCATTGAAAAAGATTTCTGCATTGCCAGTAAAAAAAGTATTCCTCGCACATCATTCATTGGATATACAGCCGGAAATTTTAATCCGTATGCGAAAAGCATTTGAGAAACTAAAAGAAAATGGGAAACTTTGTCATGGCAGTGGCACATTGCGATTGGGGCGTTTGGTTATAAAAATCCAGTTTGTAAAAGTCAATAAATCCAAAGATAAATTTGTATTTGAAAGGAGTTTTGAAGAATGAAAAAATATGAGTATGTAGAAATTAACTATAATGCGAAAGGAGTTGTATTCCTTTGTACTGATAAACACAAAGAAATTATTGACAGTTACGCAAAAATGGGGTATCACTACGCAGGGTTTGTACCCACAGAAATTGACGCAAAAGGTGTATGCGAAAGATAGATTTAATTTTTGAAAAAGAAGATTAACTTATTTTAGGGAGTTGGTTCTAATGATAGGACTTAAAAGACGAGATATGAATTATATTATGAAGTTGGCGCTAAAGCTCAAGGTGTTTCTGTATCTGAATTTAGGGCTATGCTACAAGATACCATAGACGAAACTATGGCAAGTACAGACCCAGACGTGCAGGCAAATTTTAAACGATACTTTGGAAATAAGCGGTCAACACCAGAGGAATATATTTATACGATTACCAAAAAGACAAAGGTTAAGGTTTAAATGTTGTAAAGGGGGCTTGCCGTATGAAACGCTTTAAGTACAATTCAGTATATTCAAACCCGATTTAACAGCATACTATTTACAATTAAATACGCTATACCAGTAGCTCGTACAAAATTTATATTTTGTGCGGGCTTTTTTAATACCCGAAAGGTTTTTTTAATTATTTTCATTTTTTTGGAAGCAAATCACACCTTGCTGTACAGATATGGTGCGGAAAGAGGGATAAACACTTTTCAATTCATAGCTGGAAAGGAGGTGAGATTATGAAACCGTCTGACTTCCAAAAAACAATTCAGTGTCAGTTTGAATGTAAGCTGAAACAAGTTGTCAAAGGTATTATCTGGAACTACCGCAAAGAATTAAAACGAAGAAAAAACAAGGAAATATCTTTTAGCGAATTACCAGACATTACGGTAGAAAGTCTGGCAACATGGGACGACTACGAAACAAACTACACGATTTTTAATGTGTGTGGCATAGATATTAAAGTCCTTGATGATGAACTTGCAGAAGCACTCAAACAGCTACCCGAAAAGAAGCGTAACAATGTATTGATGTATTACTTCTTGGAAATGAGCGATACAGAGATTGCAGATATTATGAATTATACCAGAGGGGCTGTGTTCAAACACAGACACCGTGCACTAGAAACTATGAAAGAGATACTTAAGGAGAAGAAATAGAAATGAAGAAAAAGTACAAGCACCCGTCTTATTATTTGATTTCATCAGCTATGGACGGAGACGAAACTGCGATTGATAAATTGCTGGCGTTTTATGACCCGTACATATCAAAATGCTGTTTACGTCCTTTATATGATGAATACGGCAATGTCTATATCGTTGTTGATATGGAATTAAAGGGACGTATTCGAGAAGCCTTAATCAAAATGATTTTGGACTTTGAGATTGATATAGAAATCGAAGAAGAATAAGCAGATACCAGCAGGGCATGATTTGTTAAATCCCCCTCTTTTCTGCCCTGCTCCTGCTTTCATACATGAAAGCCTATGCTTTCGCCAACTGGTCTTTGAAAATTGAATAAAGCAGACAGATACGTTTGTGATACAGCGAGCCACGGGGACTGTACGCCATGACCTTTCCAACAAGAAAGCGAGCGACCCACGCAGTGATCCGAGAGCGACTTGTGGAATGGTCGTTTTGCCATGACCTGCTATCACAGAATAATGACACGTCCGCATGGTGCGGTTCTGCCACAAGAATGGGAATAGTTGAGATACTAACGGAGCTTTCCAAAGCCGTCTGTCTGCTTATGATAAGACACACAGAAAGGAGTGTTGCAACATGAACAATACTGATGTGCCGATTTGGGAAAAATACACCCTTAGTATAGAAGAAGCGTCCAGATATTTTCGTATCGGGGAAAAGAAGTTGCGTAGACTTGCCGAGGAAAATCTGGACTCTGGCTGGGTTATCGTCAATGGAAATCGTATTCAGATAAAGCGAAAACAGTTTGAAAAAATTATTGATACACTGGACGAAATCTGATGTCTTAGAGCCGTAGATATGGTATAATATTACTAGCGTATCACGGCTCATTCCATGACGGAAAGGAGCTTTACACGATGTCAAAAATGAAAAGACAAGACAGTAGAGGACGCAATTTGCGTCTTGGAGAGAGCCAGAGAAAAGACGGAAGATACGTTTATAAATATACCGATATATTCGGGAAGCCACAGTTTGTATATGCTTGGAAACTTGTACCCACAGACAAGACACCTGCTGGAAAGCGTGATGATATATCGTTGAGGGAAAAAGAAAAGCAGATAAAAAAAGACCTTGACGACGGTATCGACACGGTGGGCGGTAAAATGACAGTCTGCCAGCTTTACGAAAAGAAGAACAATCAAAGAAAGAACATCAAAAGAAACACGGAATTAGGACGACAGTATCTTATGAACGTACTGGAAAATGACCCATTGGGTATGAGGGCGATTGATACAGTCAAGCAGTCCGACGCTAAAGAATGGGCTATCAGAATGAATGGCAAAGGTTATTCCTACAAGACGATAGATAACTATAAGCGTTCCTTAAAGGCTTCATTCTATATGGCGATACAAGACGACTGTATCAGAAAAAATCCTTTTCATTTCAAGCTAAGTGATGTTCTGGAAGATGATACGGAAGCAAAGGTTATCCTAACGCCAGAGCAGGAAGAAAAACTTCTTGCTTTTATGGAAACGGATAATGTTTACAGCAAGTATCGTGATGAAGTTATTCTTCTGCTGGAAACGGGACTTCGTATTTCTGAACTATGCGGATTGACAACACACATTGATATGCCTAACCGTGTGATTAACATAGACCACCAGCTATTGCGTGATACAGAGGTGGGTTACTATATTTCCACACCTAAGACAAAAAACGGGAAGCGTGAGCTCCATTGACAGAAAGAGCATATCAGGCACTTGAACGAATTTTAAAGAACCGAGGAAAAGCACAACCGCTTGTTGTTGACGGTTACAGCAACTTCTTGTTCTTGAACCGTGAGGGATTGCCAAAGGTGGCAGGAAATTATGAAAGTATGGTGCGTGGGCTGATTAAGAAGTACAACAAGACCCATAAGGACAAGTTGCCAAACATCACGCCCCATTCATTCAGACATACTTACTGTACGAATATGGCAAATAAGGGAATGAACCCTAACACCCTGCAATACATCATGGGACACGCAAACATAACCATGACATTAGGGTATTATGCTCACGGTACTTTCCAGTCTGCAAAGGCTGAATTAGAAAGGCTGGCTTCTTAATATCGAAAATGTATCTTACTACTTATTTACTACTTTTGGTTGCATTTTCATGCTGGTAAATGCCAGCTTATGCAAGGTATCTTCCAAAAGGAAAATGCCAATAAAGCCCGAAAATACGGGATATATCGGCATTTACCAACTTATGAAAAGATAATCAGAAATTTAGTAAGTTTTTAATATAACATTTTCTTATTTAAAGGATTCGTTATTTTCAATAAAATTTATAAATGCCCTGCACTGCTCTGCCAGAAAGGGCTCGCTTTCTTTTAAAACCAGTTTCCCGTCTGTCACCTGTTCCAGTGCATTTGGTATCGTAAGCCGCGGCACATTCATAACCCTCATATTGAGAAAGCTCAACAGGGTGACCAGCTGATCCTGTGCAATCAGCGTACCGGACATGCCGGGTGTAATACCGCTTACGGCTGCCGGCTTTCCATTTAAAACCCGCTTCTGTGCTTCATCCGGACGGGACATCCAATCCAGAAAATTTTTTAATACCCCGGAAATGCCATGATTGTATTCCGGTGAAAAGAACCATATGCCATCCGCCTCCTGAAGCTGCGCACGCAGGCGCTGTACAGCAGCAGGTGCCGGAAACTCAATATCCTCATTCATAAAAGGTAGATCCTGATAATCGAGTATTTCAAATACAAGCTCGTCACCGCAAAGAGCTGCGGCTGCTTCTGCCAGCTGACGGTTCAGGGATGCTTTGCGAAGAGAACCGACCACAGCTGCAATTTTTATTTTTTTCATAAGCTGCCTTCTTTCTATATCTGTATTCTAGTCCTGCGTGATGGAAAGTACAAGATATATGCCTGAAATCCTTTTATTCTCGCTTCAGTATATGCGATGATTTTATTTATATGCGTATTCCTCAAATATGACATAGTATTGTCATATTATGTCTGATACAATGGAGTCAGAAAGGAGGGATCACATGCAGATACAGAGAATGTTTGAAATCGTCTATATCCTTTTACAGAAACGAAGAGTAACTGCCAAGGAGCTCGCAGAGCATTTTGAAGTCAGCACGCGTACGATTTACCGTGATCTTGACGCACTTTCCATGGCGGGAATACCGCTGTACACCAATAAGGGACATCAGGGTGGTATATTTTTGATGGAGGATTATGTACTCCACCGTTCCATGTTCAGTGAAGAGGAACAGCAAAAGCTGATGGCTGCATTGCAGAGCTATCATATTGCAGACCCGCAGGATGTGGATTCCCTGCTTACAAAATTAAGCTCCACCTTTTCCGCAAAGCTGACCAACTGGATTGATGTTGACTTTGTGGACTGGGGATCCGACCACAGTGCCAATCGCAAATTCCTTCTGTTGAAGGATGCGATTCTTGATAAACAGAGGATACAGTTTTCCTATCATTCCTCCTATGGTGCCAGCTCGACAAGAACGGTTGAACCATTGCAGCTGCTGTTTAAGGGTCCGCATGGTATCTGATCGGCTACTGTACAGAGAAACAGGCACAGCGTTATTTCAAGCTGAACCGCATGGAGAACCTGCATAACACAAAGGAACATTTTGAGCGGGAGCTGGATACATCCAGTCTGCCGCATGATCAGAATGAATATAAGAAGGATTTGATCCATCTGGTTCTGGAAATGAAGGAAAATGTCGCCTATCGCATCTTCGATGAATATGATTCCTCCTGCTTCCGGCGAAGAGAGGATGGAAGCTTTCTTGTTACCATTGATTTTCCAAAAAGCGAATGGATATACGGGTATCTCATGTCCTTTGGAGATTCCCTACGCATCCTGGCGCCTGTGGATATACGGGATGAGGTTATCAATAGAATGCGACATGCAGTCAAGCAGTATGAGTAATATGACATACTGATGTCCTATATGGTGTGATAGGATATAGAAAAGGAGATGGAAGCGATGGAAAAGAATATAAAGCTTGACTATAAGAAAAAGTATAAGGACCTCTATCAGCGAAAACCACGGGTATGCTGATCGATATAGCGGCAATTCCCTTTCTGATGGTGGATGGAAAAGGAAATCCGAATGAGGAGGATGGTGATTACAGCAAGGCGATGCAGTTGCTTTACGGTATCACCTTCACGATCAAAATGAGCAGAAAGGGGACCAAGGCTCTGGAGGCTATCACGATTATGTGGTGCCGCCGCTGGAGGGACTGTGGGAAATGAAGGGAATCAAGGAATGGATTATTCCCGTAAGGAGGATTTCCTGTGGACATCCATGCTCCGCCTTCCGGAATATGTAACAGAGGATGTGTTCGCATGGGCATGTGAGGAGTTTCATAAAAAGCACCCGGAGGCAGATATCAACCGAGTACGTATGGAATGGTATGAGGAGGGGCTCTGCGCACAAATACTGCACAAGGCTCCTATGATGAGGAACCGGCATCCCTAAAGAAGCTGCATACCTTTATTGAAGAAAACGGCTGCTGTGTGGATATCGGCTCAACTGCAGCCAGCGGACAGCTTAGAAAGCATCACGAAATCTATCTGGGAGATCCGAGAAAGTGCAAGCCGGAAAATCTGAAAACGGTACTGCGCATACCGGTAAGAAAACAATAACGGAAACCATCCGTAAAGGAGAAAAAGAGCATGGAATATATACAGCTGACACAGGAAAATTTACAGAAGGAGCACATCTGCTGCAGTATGACAGAGAAAAAAGGGGATCACAGCGTCACGGATAAAAAGGCTTGGCTGAAGGAACGCATGGAGGAGGGGCTTGTATTTTATAAGGCCGATGTACGCGGTAAGGTTTTTATTGAATATATACCGGCTCAAGCCGCATGGTTCCCTATTCAGACAGACAACTGGATGCACATCAACTGTCTGTGGGTTTCCGGAAGCTTTAAGGGCTGCGGCTATTCCGATGAGCTGCTGGAGCACTGCATTGCAGATGCCAAAGCGAAGGGAATGCATGGTCTTACGATTTTATCAGGGAAAAAGAAGCTGCCCTATTTGAGCGATCCCTCGTATCTGAAATATAAAGGCTTCATCCCTGCTGATGAAGCAGGTGAGTATGTTTTGATGCATCTGCCGTTTCATGCGGGTGGAGAGAAGCCGCGCTTTGCGGATGGTGTATTGCGACCGCAGCATCCGGAAAACACCTTTGTATTGTATTATACCGATCAATGTCCGTTTGCCAGTCAGTATGCGCTCAAATTCGCGGAATGGATGAACAGCTGGGGACAGGCCTGTGTTGTTCATCATATAACCACACGGGAAGCTGCCCAGAGCTGTCCGGGACCGGTGAGCGGCTATGCGCTGTTTTATGGAAATACGTATCTGACAAATGAAATCCAGTCGGAGAAAAAGGCTGAAAAGCTTTGGAAAACCTATGGAAGCAAGACTGTGCAGGCTGGATGATATCTTCCTGGTAGGCTGTGAAACAAAACTGGGAACATCCCTGAGCAGAAATGCCGGCATTTCCATGGCATTCTGGAAAAGGTTTAATGAACAGCTGAAAATGTATCATGTGAAGCAGGGAAAGCAGTTTGTGAAATATGCCCTCACCCGGCGCGGATCACAGGGTCGTGACCTATGCATGCGCTGTTCCCAGTGCACAGCTGTATCCGGATCACTTTCAGATTTACCGTATTCCCAAAGGGGAGTATCTGTGCGTGGAGCATCATGGTGATATGGCAAAGCTTCCGGAAACCATCGATAGAATATTCAAGCAGGAGCTGAAGGACAGACAGCTGACACCTGCAAAGGGAGCGCTTGTTTATTTCGAAAAGTATGATGAGCGGTTTCACTACCGTCAGGACGCTTCGGTTATTGAGCTATATATTCCACTCGCAGGAAATGCATGCAAGTCCATGGAGGAGATTGAGGCGAAGACAATTTTACAGGGGGGCGGAAATACCATCGGGCAGTTTTCCTGGTTTGGTATGGATTTTAATATGAATCTGTATAAGGGATGCAATCACGGCTGTATCTATTGCGATTCCAGAAGCAGCTGCTATCAGGTACAGGAATTTGACCGGGTACGGAAAAAGAAGAATGAGCTGCTTATTCTGGAGCGTCAGTTAAAGGGGAAACGGAAAAAAGGAGTGATAGGCATCGGTGCCATGTCGGATACCTATAACCCTTTTGAAAAGCAGCAGGAAATTACAAGAGGTGCATTACAGCTGATTGACCGCTATGGATACGGTGTGGGAATCGATACCAAAAGCACTCTGGTGCTGCGTGATCTGGATTTGCTGGCACGCATTGCCTCACATAATCCTGTTATCATCAAGCTGACAATCACCTGTGCGGATGATGCTCTGGGAAAGATGATTGAACCGTATGCCCCAAGCTCAAGTGAACGCTTTCTGGCATTAGAGGAATTGCACAGGGCCGGTATCTATGCGGGGATTTTGATGATGCCCATTCTTCCCTTCATCAATGACACACCGGAAAACATCACCGGTATCGTCGAGCTTGCGGCAAAGCATCATGCGAAATTTATCTACCCCGCATTTGGCATGACTCTGCGGGATAATCAGAGGGATTATTACTACTATCAGCTGGATCATTATTCCCGGGAAACGCAGACTGTATGAACAGCGCTATCATAATGTTTACAGCTGTGATTCTCCACATGCCGCAAAGCTGTATAAGCTGTTTCAGACAGAGTGTCGGAAATACGGTATCCGCTACCGTATGAATGATATAATCCGGGGCTATAAAAAGCAGCAGGTTCAGCAGGGGCAGCTGAAGCTGTAGAGCGATAGATGCTTTCCTCCTGCGAATTGAGCAATAAGAGAATTTCATCAGCTCCCTCTATGTCCCCGACGATTGAAATACATGGACAAAGGGAAAACGAATGCTTGAAAAAGAAGATGGGAGGTATTTATGAAGCGACCAGAATTATCAAGAGCCTTAACACCGGAACAGTTTCAGGAAAACTATTATCTAAAGGAAGAGCTACAGGCGTTTTTAAAGGCATGCGGTGTATCGGCAGCCGGCAGCAAGGCTGATTTAAACGAACGTATCCTTCAGATATTACATGGTAATGCGATATGTTCTGCCGTAAAGCAAAGAAAAGTAAAAAACAACCGCACAGACACGCTGTGTCCCGATTCTATCATTGAGAAAGATCTTGTTTGTTCACAGAAGCACAGAGCATTTTTCAAATCTGTGATTGGCAGTAAGTTTTCCTTCCATGTGGAATTTCAGGACTGGCTGAAAACTCACGCAGGACAGACATATCAGGATGCCGTGGATGCATGGTATGTCATACAGGAACAGAAGAAGCATAAAAAAACTGTTATCAGTCCGCAGTTTGAATACAACACATATATTCGAGCCTTCTTTGCGGATAATCCGGGGCGTTCTTTAAAGGAAGCTATTATGTGCTGGAATCATCGAAAAGCCATACCGGGACCGCACGTATATCAAAAAGAGGATCTTCTGGTTTTAAATGAGCAGGAAGATGAAAGATAGCCTAGTTTCATATAAACGTATTTCTGCAATTGCAGTTATGCGTTTTTTCTTTGATGCAGTTATGTTTGACATAAGGCTTACACCCTTTTATTAAATAAGCACATTATTCTCAAAAACTGAGAAATACAGTATATGATACCTATCATAAAAGCATGTAAATTTGATACCAACCTTCTTTATCTCAAAAGACTTTGTATGTAGAATCATGTATATATTAAATTTTCCAAATAAAAAGGATACCTTACGATACCCTATATATACTGATTTCCTTATGCTACATAGCCGCTATCAGCACCAGCTTAACGATTGATATCCGTAATTTTCACAACACGCGTACCAACACGCTGGGCAAAGCCTTCATCATGTGTAATGATGAGAATCGCCATTTCTTTGCTTAAGTCTTTGATAATGGAGGTCACGGAAGCAATGGATTCCACATCCAGCGCACTGGTTGGTTCATCAAAGCACAGAACAGAGGGCTGCAGCATGCAGGCACGGGCTATCGCCACCCGCTGTTTCTGTCCACCGCTCAGAGTGGAGGGATAGGCATGCAGCTTATCACTGATCTGCAGCCGTTCCAGTAATTTCTCTGCCTTTTGAACCGCATCCTCTTTGCTCATCAGCTTATGATAAACGGGAGCCTCAATCAGATTCTGAAGTACATTGCGATGCGGAAACAGCTGGTAGTTCTGAAACACCATGCCGACCTCCTTGCGCAGCGCCTTTTTTGTTTCCTTATCCGCGTAGACACTCCTTCCGTTTTCCTCTTTCAGAAGGTAGCTGTCATTGATGAGAATTTCTCCGCTGTCGGCGGTTTCCAGATCACAGAGACAGCGTAGCAGCGTTGTCTTTCCACTTCCACTCAATCCCATTAAAACAACGATTTCCCTTTCCTTCACATCCAGATCGACATTGCGAAGCACCTGATTATCGTGAAAGGATTTGTATAGATTTCGAATTTGTATACTCATACGGCCACCTCTACTTATAATAGTTCAGCCGTTTTTCCAGATAATTCAATCCGCGGGAAATCGGCATATTCAAGACCAGATAAATCACACCAACATAAATGAAAGGAAGTCCTGTCGCATAGGTACCGGCTGCGATTTTGGCATAACGCAGCAGCTCGTCGATTCCCAGAATGGAAACCAGACAGGTATCCTTCAACAGCGTCAGGCTCTCATTGATAAAGGAAGGAATACAGTTGCGCAGCGCCTGTGGAAGCAGGATATGCAGAAACGTATAGGAGTTGGAATAGCCGAGAAGCTTGGCTGCCTCCTTTTGTCCCTCATCAATGGATTGTATGCCACCACGCAGAATTTCTGTGAAATATGCGGTATAGTTCAGAAGAAATGCCAGTATCGCTGCCGTTGTCCGATCCAGACGGATGCCCAGATAAGGAAGACCGAAATAGACGAACATCAGCTGCAGAAGCAGCGGTGTACCTCTCATGATATAAATATAGAAACGAACGATGGTAGAGACAACCGCATTCCTTGACAGCCTGACATAGACCATGGGAAGTGCCAGAACAAAGGAGCCGACCAGCGTTACCACCCAGAAGAACAGGGTGATCTTCAGCCCTTCTACAAAGGCCGGAAGCAGCTGTATAAAGAAGTCCATAGCTTATTTAAACCAGGTATCCTTGATGTTATCGAAGGTTCCATCGTCCTTTAATTCCTGCATTGCCTTGTTGATATGTTTGCACAGCTCTGTATCATCCTTGCGCATTCCGATTGCATATTCCTCTTTACCGAAGTTTCATCCAGTACCACATAGTTCACTCCATTATCCTGCTGCTTCATATAGTAACGCGCCAGAGTCTCATCTACAACGATGGCATCGCTTCTTCCGGATTCCAAATCCATGAAACAGTCATTGTTGGTATCAAACTGGGTCGGCTTGCCATCCTTTAAGCCTGCAACAAAGTCCTTATCCTTCATGACCGCATCATACGCACTGGAATTTTTCTGAACTGACAAGGTTTTATCCTTAATGTCCGCCTTTGTCTTGATTCCCGTCTTATCCGTTGTGATAATTATCTGACGGTTTTCCATATATGGATCAGAGAACAGCACCTGCTTTTTACGCTCCTCCGTGATGGAATATCCGTTCCAGATCAAATCAATATTCCCGGACTCCAGCTCTGTTTCCTTTAAATCCCAGTCAATGTTTTGAAACTCAACCTTCTTACCGATTTTCTTTGAAACGGCTTCTGCCAGCTCCACATCAAAGCCGACCAGCTTCCCATCCTTTTTAAATCCCATTGGCGCAAAGGTGTCATCTATACCAATGGTCAGTACCTCCTTGTCATCCCCCTTTGCTGCATCTGATCCACAGGCAGTTAAAGTGAGTGTGCACAGCAGTGCGAGCATTGTTAAAGCTATCCTTTTCATACGTTTTTCCTCCTCAATTTCAAGCGTCTGATGAAAAAAGCTTCCATCCTCCGGATTTTGTCCAGAGGACGAAAGCTGTTGCTTACGTGGTTCCACCTCAATTTATCAGCTCCTTACGGAAACTGACCTCAGTAAGTGATGATCATGCTCATCGTCATGGAAGCATCACTTGATCGGTAACGGAATCAACCGGCAGACACTACTATTGTTTCGCATCTGCAGCTCCAAGACGTGTTCCACAGCCAACTCATGATTCCCTTCTCAGCAAACGGGAACTCTCTTTCATGTCTGGACATGTGTACTATTCTTTTCATCGCTTGTACTGTAGTTACAGTATACGGGATGAAAATGAAATGTCAATGCATTTTGTAAGAAAATGTAAGAATGTGGTATCTCAATGAAATACATCAGAAAGTATTGAAAGAAAATGTAAAATTATATATTCTGCGATTCCTGCACCTGCCGCTTATACATACAGGTCCCCTCCTTCCAGGTTTCCAGCACCTGAATATTTCGTATCTCCTCCACCGGAATTTCCAGCGGATTTTGATCAAGGACGGCAAAGTCCGCCAGCTTACCTGCTTCCAGCGTTCCCTTTTGATCCTCCTCATGGTACTGCCATGCCGCATACTGCGTAATCGCACGCAGGGCCTCATAAACATCAATACGCTCCTTTTCCCCGAGAAGCACTCCGTTTTTTGTACGGCGAACAGCGGCACACCATACGGATTCCATCAGATTCGGTGCGATAACGGGAGTATCGGTATGCAGGGTGAACACAAGTCCAAGCTGCAACGCATCCCGCAATGGAGAAATCAGCGAAGCCCGCTGTACTCCGAAGTTTTCAATATGCACATCTCCCCAGTGCCATACATGTGCCGCAAAGAAGGAAGGAATCATTTGCAGCGGCTTCATCCGTTCCAGCTGTTCCTTTTGCACAAGCTGTGCGTGAATCATGACAGGACGTAAGGTATCCTTAGCATCCAGCTCTCTTACAATCTTTTCAAACTGTGTCAGATACTGCTCAGCTGCTGCATCACCATTGCAGTGTGCGAGAAGCTGCTGATGCTCCAGCAGACTTTTGCGAATACAGGCAGCCACTTCCTCATCACTCATCGTTCCATATCCGTAATAGTTGGCATCCCCCTGATAAGGTGTTTGCATCCATGCGGTTCGTCCCTGTGGAGAGCCGTCAAGAAACATCTTATATCCGCCGATGCGAAAATGCTTATGATACTGCACTCCCTTCGGCTTGCTTTCCTTTCGCAGTGCCTCACTGTCCCGGATTCCCACATAGCCGACCACATCCTGTTTCAATATATTACGAGCTGCGGCCTCTTTCAATATGGCATATACCGCCGCATTCATCATCCGTCCTGTATGGTGGTAATTCCATAGCTGGCATATAGCTGCAAAGCATCCTCCAGCAGCCGCATCATCTCCTCGATGGATGGCATCGGCACATGATGCAGAAATGAAGTAAAGGCATTTTCCTCCATATAGCCGTTCAGCATACCATCCGTATTTCGTCCATATCTGCCGCCAACCGGATTGGGTGCATCAGGGGGGATATTGGCCAGCTGCATTGCTGTATATGATGCAACACCATATGGGAGGATGCATGGGTAATCACGATTGGCCGCCTGCCGACAGCCTTTAGGACATCGGCATCCGGATGCGGCGCTCCTTAAGCAGCGTATGATCATAGCCGACACCACTCACCCAGTCCTGCTCCTTCAAATGATGCTGCTGTATGAAATCAGTTAGTATGTGCTGAATATCCGCAAAGCTTCTTGCATTGCTTAAATCCGCCTGACGGAATGTATTCGCACAGGATACCAGATGGCTGTGAGCATCTATGATTCCCGGGATGATGACTCTGCCGCCCATATCCACACAATCTGCGGCTTTATATTCTTCCGGTATGTGATCACCGATGTAAACAATACTCCCATGTTCGATGCACATACAGGATGCTGTTTGTCTGTCCTTCATAGTGAGTATACGTGCATTTAAGATTTGTATCATAAAAAACACCTCCTGCTTATAGTGTACCACACGGTATGGATTTCATGAAATCGGTTTGCCGGCGTAATTGATTCCCCTATGCAATTTATCCTTGGTTCACAGCACTGCCTGCTTTTTCTTAGTCTGCCCTGCCTAACCAGGAACACCACCAAGTCCTTTTCATGCAACACCAACCACAGAAAACTTTCTCTGTTAACAGGTCTTTATGCGTCCCCTCCCTTTCCTATCCGTATTGTTTCCATATACCCTACAAATGCAGATAACCTCCACGATATGGAAACAGTCTGAAAGCATATGAACTTTATATTTATCGTTCTTCTTCCTGTTTATCAAATTATCTTTCTCAATTCCTATGCCGAACACACTAGAAAATGGATTGATGCCTATCAGATGAGAAATGAGGAAGGCGAGATGGAAAGTAAGCGAAGCCTGATGAGGAGGATTTACATTCCGGAGATAAATGCAATTGTTAAGCGCAAGGGATTCGGGAAGCTGAATGACTTTGAACAATTATGCTAGGTTCTGCCCTTCGGGTACCTGTTAAAAATAATGATGAAGATGGTATATTAAAAACAGAGGAAAGGCTGATGAAGAAGGTTATACCCAAAGGGCACCAAGTGGAAACGTACAGAAAATTTCATGATGCAGAATATCTCCGGTCGATAGGGATGGCAACGCAGATACAGGAGCAGCGCGAAAAAAATGCTATTTTGGATAGTTTTGAAGATGGTGTTGAACAGGGAATTAAACAAGGCGTTGAACAGGGAATTAAACAAGGCGTTGAACAGGGAAAAAAGAAGGTGAAAGATTGCTTTTAAATCGACTAATGAAAAGTAAATATCATCAAGACTGCTCAACATGGCTGTGCTCTTTATCAATGGAACAGCTCGATCTTGTATCCAATTTATTATTCACCTGTGATACCTTACAAAAACTGAAAAATCAGCCTGCTGTTCACAAATAATACATATAAAGTACACAATAAAACTGTTTCAAATTCAGGTTCCTTCTTACTTCAGGGTGTATGCAACAGGAGACTTCAACACTATTGTATTTATCAATAGAAGTTAAAGTCTCCCTGTTTTGAGTTTATCCACATTCGAGAAAGAACCCAAATTCATAAAAACAGTTTTTCGACAGTTGCATATAGAAAATAATTGGTGTCTGCTGTTTTTATCAAGGTATAAAGCCTGCATAAATAGAAACAGATGTTCGCGGCACTTAATATTCATTTGTTACATATTCTTTATCAGTAAATTGTTTCATTATGCTGTAATAAAATGAAAATAATTTTGAAAATCTATTGACAAATCATGTAAATCGGCTTTATAATCAAGACTATACATTCGATTGATTCAGGAAGAGTAACAGAACCCTCGGATCCAAAGAGAGCTGATGACGGTGGAAATTCAGCGTGAAGAGATCTTGTGAATGGCCCTGAAGAGAAGCATCGGCGAAAAGTGATGAGTAGCTGATGACGCAATTCCCGCGTTATCTGAGGAAGCAGACATGTTGGTGTTTGTATAAGAGTGTTTTGCATTTGTCTTTTCGCAAAACGTATAGGTGGCTAAACGAAGATCCTTCGTCCTATGATACAGGGCGGAGGTTTTTATTTTTATTCTCACTCTTATACAGTAGCAGGAAAGGAAAATAGAATGGAAAATACAGAAGCAATTCTCTACTGTCACAGCAGACGATGGCGCAGCTTTTAACAGCCGCCTATGCAGAGGACAGGAGGAACCCTATGATCTATCCCGATTTACAAACTGTGCGTATTTACGCAGACACATATACACGAATTCCCGTTTACACAGCACTGGATTATGAAGCAGATGATATGCTTGATCTGTATGCAGCGCTGCGGGGACCCTATTCATTTTTTCTGGAAAGCGGTGTTCTGAACTCGTATGGCCGCTATTCCATCATCGCTTTACCCTGTAGGAAACGCCTGATAAGCAGAGGTGGAACTACAGCTCTCATTCAATACGATGAAACAATACAGCTGGATGGAAATCCACTGGACATCCTAAAGAAAGAAATGCAGGAATGTGCTCCCATCTATCCGGAGCTGCCGGTATTTACAGGAGGAGCAATCGGTCATTTCAATTATGATATGATTCGCTTATTTGAAGCCATTCAGGATACCCGGCTTCCCTCTCTAAAGCTTCCCCTGATGCAGTTTGCATTTGTGGAAGAGCTGCTGGTGCTTGATCATGAACAGCACCGGCTGTATGTCATTGTGAATATGCAGACACAAAACGGATGTCCGGACAACGCCTATGACAAAGCGGTTCAACGCATTTACGAGCTGCAGGCTTTCCTGTCACACAGAAAGCCGTATAGTGGAAAGCCACTTGCAAGGCGAACCGTCACAAGCTCCATGAATAAGCAGCAATTCATGGCTAACGTGGAACAGGCGCAGAAGCACATACAGGAAGGCGATATCTTTCAGGTTGTACTGAGTCAGCGTATGGAGGCTTCGTATACAGAGGATCCATTGGATGCGTATGTCCAGCTTCGTTCACTGGGGAAAAGCCCCTATATGTATTATCTTGATTTTGATGAATATGTCATTGCCGGTGTTTCACCGGAGCTGCTGTTAAAGGGGCGCGGACGTTCCATTATGACGATGCCGATTGCCGGCACCCGTCCCAGAGGAGCTGATGAACAGGAGGATCTGAAAGCAGCACGATCCCTGCTGGAGGATCCCAAGGAGAATGCAGAGCACAGCATGCTCGTTGATTTAGGACGGAACGATATCGGCAGGGTATCGGATATCGGCAGTGTTCAGGTTCGGCATATGAAGCAGGTGCAGCGTTATTCCCATGTCATGCATATGACGAGCGAGGTACACGGTCGACTGAAGGAAAGCTGTGATATCTATGACGCACTCGCCAGTGTCCTACCGGCAGGAACTCTGTCCGGTGCGCCGAAAATCAGTGCAATGAATATCATTGAACAGCTGGAGCCGGTAAAACGGGAAATTTACGGTGGGGCTATCGGCTTCTTAGGCTACAATAAACAATTTGATGCCTGTATCACCATCCGTACCTTTATCTTTCATAACCATAAGGTCTATTTACAGGCAGGAGCCGGAATCGTAAAGGATTCCGTACCGGAAAAGGAATATGAGGAAACGCTGCATAAAGCAAAAGCCATGCTTCGTGCAGTACACGGTGAGGTGACGGTATGATTGTAATCATCGATAACTATGATTCCTTTACCTACAATCTCTATCAGGCAGTTGCCGTATATGCGCAAGATGTCATCGTATTGCGAAATGATGCTGTTGATGCCTCTATGCTGCAAAAGCTGAAGCCGACTGCTCTCGTGTTTTCACCGGGGGCAGGTCATCCCCATGCTGCCGGAAATATGGAATCTATCATTCAGCAGTGTTACAGGGATATTCCATGCTGGGAATCTGTCTGGGGCATCAGGCCATAGCTGAGGTGTTTTCTTCCAGAATCACCTATGCAAGGGTGATTCGGCACGGTGAGTGCGATGCAATCACGCAAACAGCACCCTGCGCGCTGTTCGATGGTCTTTCCACCACATTTTTGGCAGCCCGCTATCATTCTCTGGTTGTAGAACAGCCGGGTGAGGAGCTCATCGTAACTGCTGAAAGCAGCACAAAGGAAATCATGGCGATTCAGCATCACCGCTATCCTGTATACGGCATTCAGTTTCATCCGGAATCGATTCTGACACCGGACGGTATGCGAATTATTGAGAATTTTATAACGAAAGCGAGGAGCTATGTATGTTAAAGGAATATATTAAAAAGGTCAGTGAACACCATGATCTGACAACAGAGGAAATGAAAACTGCCATGAATATCATTATGGATGGCAGAGCAAGCAGTGAACAGGTCAGCGCATTTCTGATCGCAATGAAGATGAAAAAGGAAAGTCCTGCGGAAATCGCAGCAGCGTCCAGGGTCATGGTAAGCAAGGCGACACCGCTTCCAACCGATGTGAAAGGTATTGTCGATATCGTCGGCACCGGTGGTGACTGTCTGAATACCTTTAATATTTCCACCACCTCCTCCTTTGTATTGTGCGGTGCAGGACTGGCAGTTGCCAAGCATGGAAACCGCGGCGTATCGAGTAAAAGCGGAAGTGCGGATACCCTGGAGGCACTGCATGTCAACATCACCCTTCCGCCAAAGGAAGCAGCCTATCTGCTGGAGAAGGTTGGCATCACCTTTCTGTTTGCCCAGACCTATCATGAAAGCATGCGGCATGTCGGCCCGATCCGCAGACAGCTTGGATTAAAGACAATGTTTAATATTCTCGGACCCCTGACGAATCCGGCACATCCCGATACCTATGTCATCGGTGCCTACAATGAGGAAATGGCAGATGTCATGATTCATGTCTATCAGGAAATGGGTGTTAAACAGGCAGTGGTTGTGCATGGGGACTGCGGTATGGATGAGGTTTCCATGACCGGAGATACCCTTGTACATGAGTTAAAGGACAATCAGATTCGTACGTATACGATTTCTCCGGAGCAATTCGGCAGAAAGCGCTGTCAGCTCCAGGAGCTTGTCGGCGGAGACAGTGTGGAAAACGCCAAAATTCTCATGGATATTTTACAGGGAGAGCACAGTGCCAAACGGGATGCCGTTTTACTGAACAGCGGTCTTGCCCTGTATATCAGCGGACGTGCTGACACCATGGAAGACGGAATCAGGCTGGCTGAGCAGAGTATCGACAGCGGACAGGCGCTGGCGAAATTCAGGATGTTTCAACAGCTGTCACAGGAGGTAGGTGCATGATACTGGATACGATCATAGAAAAGAAAAAAACTACACTGGAGGAGGAGCTGATGCGGATGCTTCCAAGAGAACAGGGTAAGATCGCCAAGCAGATGAAGCTGTATGATTCATTATTCGTTATCGGAGAAATAAAAAAAGCAAGTCCCAGCAAGGGTGTCATTGTAGAGGATTTCAGCGCTGCGCGCTTTGCGAATGCGTATGATGAGGCAGGTATCAATGCCATCTCCATACTGACAGAACGCAATTTCTTTCAGGGCGGCTTGGAAAATATAGAAATTGCCCGTTCCGTGAGCGATCTTCCTATTCTGCGCAAGGATTTCATTATGGATGCCCGCGAGGTTGTGCAGACAAAGCGTATTGGCGCAAACATGATGCTGCTGATTGTGGCTATGCTGGATGATGCAACCCTGCGTGAATTCTATCAGCTGGCACGCTTTCTCGATCTGGAGTGTATCGTGGAGGTACACAATGAAAAGGAGCTGGAGCGGGCATTGCAGCTGCAGCCGGAAATCATCGGTATCAATAACCGCGACCTGCATACCTTTGCCGTATCTCTGGAAACAACAAAGCGTCTGGCTTCCAGAATTCCTGCGGATATCAGTATCGTTTCCGAAAGTGGAATTTTCACACATGAGGATATGGAGTATGTAAGAAAAGCAGGTGCAGATGCTGTTTTAATCGGAGAGAGCTTCATGCGCTGTCCGGATATCCGTACCCACCTGCAGGAGCTGAAGTATGGCAGTTGTAAAGCTGTGCGGTATTAAAAGTGAAGAGGATGCGGCACTGATGAATGAGGTGAAGCCGGACTATGTCGGCTTTGTATTCGCTCCCGGAAAGCATCAGATATCCGCAGCCTCCGCCTGCAGGCTTTCAAATATCATCCGATACAGCAGACTTGTCGGTGTTTTTGTGAATGAACAGCCTGCGTCATAGCTAAAATTGCCAAGCAGACAGGTCTGGATGTTATTCAGCTGCACGGAGATGAAAGCGATGCGGATATCCGGCAGCTGAAAGAAGCTGCAATTGTGAAATATGGAAGGCTCTGCGTATCGGTCAAATCGAGGATATGGATGCTGCAGCGTTTCCGCATGCGGATCGTCTGCTTGTGGACAGCTATGTACAGGGCCTGCGCGGAGGAAGCGGAAAGCGAATCGCTATGGATTTATTACAGAAGCTGGACGTGTCCAGACTCATCATTGCCGGTGGAATCTGCAGGGATAACGTAAAGGAAATTCTGGCATTGCAGCTTACGGCATTGATGTCTCCAGTGCACTGGAGACCAATGGCAAAAAGGATAAGGAAAAAGTGCGCACGTTTATGAAGCAGCTGAAGGGTTGAACAGAAGCAGACCAAGCACTGTAAAGGAATACTGCAATGGCGTGCATTTTACAAGATAGATGCCCGTAAAAAGCGGGAGATGGGAGGCAGTATGACAAAAGGAATGTATGGAGCGTTTGGCGGACAATATGCGCCGGAAACACTCATGATTGCTCTGGAGGAGCTGGAGAATGCCTATGAGCAGGTAAAGATGATGCGGATTTCCAGCAGGAGCTTCAGTTTTATTTAAGGGAATATGCGAACCGTCCTTCTCTGCTGTATTATGCAAGGAAGATGAGCGAGGAACTGGGCGGTGCAAAGATATATCTGAAGCGGGAGGATCTGAATCATACCGGTGCGCACAAGATCAATAATGTGCTGGGGCAGGCATTGCTGGCAAAACGAATGGGAAAAACGAAAATCATTGCGGAGACGGGTGCCGGGCAGCATGGGGTTGCCTCCGCAACAGCGGCGGCTCTTTTCGGTATGGAATGTGAGGTGTTCATGGGGGTTGAGGACATGCGCAGACAGTCGCTGAATGTATTCAAGATGGAGCTGCTGGGGGCAACGGTTACCGGGGTATCCAGCGGCACTGGCACCTTGAAGGATGCCTGCAATGAGGCCATGCGTGCATGGGCTTCCCGCTGTGATGATACCTTTTATGTTCTGGGCTCCGCTGTCGGACCTCATCCGTATCCGATGATTGTCCGTGATTTTCAGAAAATCATTTCAGAGGAAATGAAGGCGCAGTGTCTGGAAAAGGAAGGTCGTCTGCCGGATGCGGTTATTGCCTGTGTGGGCGGCGGCAGCAATGCTATCGGTACCTTTTATGATTTTCTGAAGGATGAGGATGTTGCCTGATCGGATGTGAGGCGGCGGGAAAAGGGATTCATACCGAACAGCATGCCGCAACCATTGCACGCGGCAGTGTCGGTGTCCTGCATGGCATGAAATCACTGTTTCTACAGGATGATGACGGTCAGATCATGCCGGTGTATTCCATTTCCGCAGGACTGGATTATCCCGGAATCGGACCGGAGCATGCCGACCTTGCCCAAAGCGGGCGCGTGCAATATGTGCCAGTCACAGATGATGAGGCGGTTGCGGCTTTTCTGTATCTGACAAAAACAGAGGGCATCATACCGGCAATCGAAAGCAGTCATGCGCTGGCCTATGCATGAAGCTTGCCCCGACCATGTCAAGGGACAGCATACTCGCAGTCACCCTGTCCGGAGTGGTGACAAGGATGTAAAAAGTATTGCGGAATATCTGGAGGTGGACATTCATGAATAGAATCGATGCAGTATTCAAGAGATTGAAGCAGGAACAAAAAACGGCCTTCATCGGCTTTCTGACAGCAGGTGATCCGGATATTCCCACATGTATGGAATGTGTGAAGCAGCTGGAACAAAACAGCTGTGATATCATTGAAATCGGAATCCCCTTTTCCGATCCGATTGCGGAGGGACCCGTCATTCAGGAGGCAAGTCTTCGCGCCTTACAGAATGATATCACAACAGAGACTGTTATGCGTATGGTGTCGAACATTCGCGAGTTCTCCCAGATTCCTCTTGTTTTCCTCCTGTATTACAACCAAATCTTCAAATATGGGGCAAGCCGGTTTCTCAGAGAAAGCGAAGCTGCCGGTATTGATGCGCTGATCATTCCCGATCTTCCCATGGAGCACCGTGAGGAATTAAAGCCGCTTGCGGATGCACATCATATACAGCTGATTTCCCTGGTAACACCTGTTTCCAGTGTCCGTAAGAAAAGCATTGCGGAACAAAGTGAAGGCTTTCTGTATTGCGTGACATCCCTTGGTGTAACCGGCGAGCGAACAGAATTTCAGGCGGATTTGAAGGCATTTCTAAACGAACTTTCCGCTTACAGCGATACGCCAAAGGCACTTGGCTTCGGTATTTCCACTCCACAGCAGATTACCGAGATGAAGTCCTATGCGGACGGTGTGATTGTCGGCAGTGCCATTGTGCGGCAGATCGGGCGACTGGCGAAGCAGGAAATTACGCTGGAAGAGATCGGCAGCTTTGTGAAAACACTTGCGGATGCGGCACATGCTAGAAAGGGACAATGCGTCCTTTTTTTGTACCGATTGCAACGAACGCTTCACCACTTCTACAGATGTACCTCCTATACCAGCCACCTTCTTCAGCTCACGTAAACCGGCGGCTTCTCTGCCTGCGTGATGATTTATCAGCTAAGCACTAACAGAATACATGCAGAAGCAAAATGCATAGTTTATTTCCGCTTTATGGCAGTATTCTCTTTGCCTTGGGATAAAAAACCCTTATTTCAAGCAATAGATTTGTTTCATCCGACTGCCTGTGAATAAGGGATTTTTTACAGTATGAATTTCATAGTTCCTTTCTCGATTGTGGATAAACTCAAAACAGGAGATTCAACATTATTGTATTTGTCAATAGAGGTTGAAGTCTCCCTTTTGCATACACCCTTATGTTAGAAAGAACCTTTACATCATGCTATTTGCTTTTTCTTTCATCTTTAAAAACCGTTTTTTCCGCCTGTTCCTTGATAGTTTCCAGATTTGTTTTATACTGCTTGAATTTCTCAAGTGCCATCGCATCCGTCTTTTCATCCTCATAAAGGTAAATTGAATCTACATTTATCATATCAGATTCCTCAGACAGATCCGTTTCCTTTGCAGAGCTGATACCGGTGATCTTCACATCGTAATAATCTGTATTCTTTTCTGTGGAATACTTACTATCCTCTGTAACCTTTGTGCGATAAACATAATGTGCTGTACCGGTATGATCGTAGGAACGATATTCATAATACACACCGATCAGCGCGACATGTTCAACAGTTACCTTGGTTGAAGAGAAAAAAGATGTGCTTCTGTCTTTTATATAGGCTTCCAATGCTGCTTTTGCCGCTGCCTCAAATTTATCAGAGCTTGCCTTTGGAATCTCTGCAAAGGTTTTATATACGATTTCCAATCCCTCTACCTTTACCTTCTTCTCTGGATTTTCCACCTTTACTTTACAGCTGTCTGCGGTAACCTGACTGTATTCAGCTTTCAAAACTGCATCATCGCCGTTTTCAGTTCGCCATCCTTTTCCACCTTATAGGTAACATCGCTCATAAACATACGGATATCCTCGTTGTATGATCATAATCCGGATTACAATTGATATCCGCCGTTCCTTCACCGGATACGCCTTCAAAGGTAACGGTACAAGCAGAGGTCAAATCAATCGGTGTCTTCTTTACACTCTGATAAATACTGAATCCAGCAATACAAACGATAACGACTGCCGCCGCAATAACCGCCTATGATTGTATTCCGTCTGCCTTTTTCCGACTTGTAATATGCCTTGCATTTCTCAGAAGCTTAAGAGCATGATCCTGGGCTGCTGCTGATGCCTTTGATACAGCCTCTCCGGCAGCTTTTGCGCCTCACTTAAATCCTTCATTGCCTCCTCGGCTTCTACCTGCTCATTCCTTTTCACAAACAGGATATAGATACTGATTCCTGCTGCTGCAATTTGTGCAAGCACCATGATGACGAGCATGATTCCCTTGTTATCCATACTGCCGGAATACGCCATCGCAGCGGTGAAATCACCACTTGCCAAAGCATGTACAGCCCGTATTGCCGAAAAGCAGAAAAGCCCCATCAGCAATGCAGCACCATTGCAGCCAAGCAAAAGCTTTCCCATAAATGAAGCATCCTTCAGATAACCGATTCGAAACGCATATCCTCCAACCAGTATTACAAGGATGACAAAATCGATGTAATACAGCACACACAGACTGCGTAAGGAAGACAATGCACTTGATAATCCGGATAAGCTGTCCAGTCCCTGTCCCGCTGTGAGGTAAATAATCAGCATAATTACTGCCAGAATACCTCCCGCAATACTACCATACATCAGATATTTTCTTGTTGCATACTTTTTTAACAATTCCATTTCATTCCCCTTTCAAACAGCAAAAAAGCTATTCATGTAAATTATTATATCACACAATATCACATTGTTTAAAAAAACATATACATTTTATGAATAACCGCCGCTTATTTTTCAAGATTCAAACCGCTTGACATCTGTATCGGAGAAGTTCATAATGAACGGTGTTCAAGTTGGAGGTGGTTTATGAACAAGGTTGTTACCTCAAAAGAGGAGCTTCTGGATACTGCCAGACAGATTGTATTTCAAGAAGGCATTGATCAGCTCAGTATCCGGGTACTTGCTAAAAAACTGAATATTTCCGTTGGTGCTGTTTACAACTACTTCCCGTCAAAGTCCGACCTGCTGCTTGCCATTGTGGAAAGCTTCTGGAAAGGAATTTTTCACAAGGATATCTGCATTCTCAGTGAAACACTTCCCTTTGCGGATTTCTATGAGGTTGTATACCACCGGCTTGCAGAGCATATGGAGGATTTCTTTTCCGTACTGCTGGGTCAGCTGGATATATTGCGCAATACTGAAAAAGAGCGTGGAAAGCTGATGGAGGAACGTTATCAGCAGCATATCCGCGAGGGATTCCTTTATGCCCTGCAGCAGGATTGCGATATCCCTGAGCATATCTGGAATGCTACCTTCACAAAGGCTGCCTTCATCGATTTTCTGATGGAGCATATGATGAATGATTTATCGCACCAAAGAAGGAGCTGTACCTTCACAAAGGAGCTTATCTGCGGCTGCTTCAGGTAACGCACGGAACAACTACTCACGGTCCAAAATAAACCATGGTCATATAATAAGGAGGAAGTCATGCAGGCTGTTATGGAAACTGCTTTTGATATTTTATATTTATGCACCGTATGTATACTGGGAATCACCATGATACGAAAGGCAAGAGGAAACCGTATGCTTTTCTTATTTGGCATCATGGCGGTAACCCTCGGGCTGGGAGACGCCTTTCATCTTATCCCCAGAGCCTATGCATTATGCACTGACGGACTTGCGGCTCACACGGCAGCATTGGGAATCGGAAAATTTATCACATCCATTACGATGACATTTTCTACCTGCTGCTGTTTCGCATATGGGAGTTGCGTTATAACAGACACCGTCCCCCTGCTTCGCACAGGCATGTATCTGCTTGCCTTGCTCCGCATG